>Ga0315906_10003085_pt1 | contig 22362 bp, 16 predicted proteins | sample LakEriMetagenome_4_FD_203526 | JGI IMG/M metagenome (GOLD analysis project Ga0315906, IMG submission 203526) | Freshwater fungal communities from buoy surface, Lake Erie, Ohio, United States - Buoy 2 MA122 | ecosystem: Environmental > Aquatic > Freshwater > Lake > Lake biofilm | place: USA...
AGCCAATCCTGGCCAAATGGATGTAACAACAGCATTGAAAAAAGCTTTTGTTCATTTTGATGGCGGGTACCATGTAAGTGGATTGATTGGTAACGGTGATTCATTTGTTGTTAGAGATGCACATGGCATTCGTCCAGCTTACTATTATATCAATGATGAAGTTATTGTAGGTGCTTCTGAAAGAGCAGCCATCAGAACCAGTTTCAATGTTGGTGAAAATGAAGTGAAGGAATTGATGCCGGGTCAAGGTTTGATTGTAAAAAGTGATGGATCATATAAAATAGAACAGATCCTTGAGCCAAAAGAAAGAAGGGCTTGTAGTTTTGAGCGGATCTATTTTTCGCGTGGAGGAGATGAAAAAATTTACAGAGAACGCATTGGTCTTGGTTATCGTTTAAGTAACAATGTGCTTAAGGCTATCAATAACGATTTAAAGCACACTATATTCTCATTCATTCCCAATACTGCAGAAGTGGCTTTCTATGGTCTTTTAAAAGGGATGGAAGATTTCTTGAACCAAATCAAGGTGCAGCGTATCATGGCTTGGGAAAAAGACTTTGACGAAGAGAAGCTTTCTGAAATGATCAACAGAAAAATCCGAGTTGAAAAAATTGCCATCAAAGATGTAAAGATGCGCACATTCATCACTGAGGATGCCAATCGTTCAGAGATGGTTCAGCACGTATATGATATTACATACGGTACTGTTCAAAAAGATGTTGATACGTTGGTTGTTATTGATGACTCAATTGTGAGAGGAACAACATTGAAGGAAAGTATTGTGCGTATGCTTTCTCGTTTGTCGCCTAAAAAGATCATTGTTGTTTCTTCAGCACCACAGATTCGATACCCGGATTGTTATGGTATTGATATGAGTAAGCTGGGTGACTTCATTGCGTTTAAAGCTGCATTGGCATTGTTGAAGGACCGTGGTCAACTTTCTGTATTGGACGATGTGTATAAAGAATGCAAACAACTGCAAGAGCAGAATGCATTACATACAAAGAACCTGGTTAGAAAAATATATGGTTCATTTACTCCAATTGAAATTTCTGCTAAAATAGCAGAGCTGATTACTCCTAAAGAAGTCAATCTTCCTGTTGAAGTAATTTATCAAACAATCGAAGATCTTCATGATGCTTGTCCGGGTAACCTGGGCGACTGGTACTTTACAGGAAACTACCCTACTCCGGGTGGGAATAGGGTAGTTAATAAGGCCTTCATTAATTATATAGAAGGCAAAGATGTACGGGGGTATTAATTATTTCAAATTGTATTTGTATTTGTAGCGCTCATACAATTGTTTGTGTTTGTCGGTCAGGCTCGCAATACGACCTTCAATCATCACAAATGAAATGTTACTGCTGCGCATATCCAGAATATCTCCTTCGCTGATTACAATGTTTGCATCTTTTCCTACTTCCAAAGAACCTGTTCTGTTGGCAATACCAAGAATCTTTGCAGGATTCAAGGTGATAGCAGCAAGGGCATCTTCTTTTGGTAAACCATAAGCAGCCGCGGTACCTGCATTAAAGGGAAGGTTCTTTCCACGGTGCTGACCATCTTCATCATTGATAGCGAACAACACACCAGCTTTGTGAAGCAGGGCTGGAAGCTGATAAGGTAAATCGACAGCATCATCAGCTAATGTTGGAAGAGCATGCATTTGACTTAGAATAACTGGGATATTATTCTTTTTCAAAAGATCAGCTACTTGATAACTTTCACTTGCGCCAACCAATACTATGTCAAAACCAAATTCATTTTTGAAATCAATTGCTGCTAAAATTTCACGCACTACATCGCAATGAATGAAGAGTTTTTGTTTCTTGCTGAACAAACCTCTTACAGCTTCAAACTTTAAATTGGTTGATGCATGTTGTGTTTGATTCAAGTAAACGTTTGCTTCACGGAAGAATGATTTAATTTCTTCGATTTGTTCAAGACCTCTTTTGATTGGATCCTGTTGAGGTCCTTGTTGTCCCATAAATGCTGCAAAGCGATTGGGTCTGTTGAACAAGGCAGGCATATTCATGTGCATTGCATTATCACTTGCATATGCAGCATCTTCCCAATTCCATGCATCCAGTTGAACAATAGAAGAACTACCGCTGATGGTTCCGCCTTCTGGTACAATATTGGCATGTGTTATGCCATTAGATTTCAACGTGTTGATTACTTTAGAATCTGTATTGTAGGCAACAAGCGAACGAATTGAAGGGTTGTATTCTCCAATTTCACTTGCATCTGCTGTTGCGCGTACACTGTTGATCTCAATCAAACCAAGATTAGAGTTAGAGAGAATGAGACCTGGATAAACATGTTTACCCTTTGCGTCTGCAACTGTTGCACCTGCTGCAGGTGTTATGTTGCTGCCTATGGCTGTAATTTTTCCTTCTTTTATTTCAATAGAAGTATTGTTCAATACTTGTCCGTTACCTACATGGACGGTTCCGTTCATGATGTAAACTGGACCTTCTTGTTTTTTTGCAGGATAAACTGATTCCTGTGCGTTGATAGCAACAACACTGAATAGTGCAAGTAGGTTTAATATTATTTTTTTCATTTGAATTCTTTTAGATGATTAGTCTTGTTCGATAGTTAAGAAACCATGACTATGATCGTGGTCGCCACAGTTCAACAATACAGAATAGCTTGGCATTGGCGCGGCTGTTGGCCCACCAGCTCTTTTTTCACCATTCATTTTTTGAATAAGTCTGCTGCGTTCTGCTATCTGTTGTTTTCTCATTTCAGTATCAGCTACTCTGTCGAAATAAACAATACCATCCACCATTGTTTTTTCTGCCTTTGCATAAATGCTCAATGGGTTATCACTCCACAGTACCAAGTCGGCATCCTTGCCAACTTTAACACTTCCTACTTTTTGATCAACATGCAACATTTTAGCAGGGTTGAGGGTAACCATCTTGAGTGCATCTTCTTCAGACATGCCACCGTATTTAATACTCTTGGCTGCTTCCTGGTTCAAACGACGAGCCATTTCAGCATCATCAGAGTTGATAGCAACATTCAATCCGACTTTAGACATGATTGTTGCGTTATATGGAATCGCATCAACAACTTCCATCTTGTAATTCCACCAGTCAGAGAAAGTAGAAGCGGCAGCACCATGCGCTTTCATTTTATCGGCTACTTTATAACCATCTAAAATGTGCGTGAATGTATTGAATGTAAACCCATGTCTATCACCTACTTTCAGTGCAGCATTGATTTCGCTTTGTACATAAGAGTGGCAAGTGATAAAACGTTTCTTGTTCATGATTTCTACCAATGCTTCCAATTCAAGATCGCGGCGTACAGTAGCATACGGATCAACAGTCACTGTTGCTGCTTTTTTTCCTTTAGCTGTAGTTTGAGGTTGAGCTGATGCAGTAGCAATTTCTTTTTCATAATCCTTTGCTCTGGCGAATGCATCATCGAGTACTTGTTCAACACCCATGCGTGTATCAGGGAACCTGTTGTTTCCCATTGGGGAAGAAGAACGTTTTACGTTTTCACCCAATGCAAATTTGATAAAGCCATCTGAACCTTCAAATTTCAATTTCTCATCATTGGCACCCCAACGCAGTTTAATCAATTGGGTTTGACCGCCAATGGTATTGGCGCTACCATGAAGAATATGAGATGATGTTACACCACCACTGAGTTGTCTGTAGATGTTGATGTCGTCTGGATTGAGATTGTCTGCAATTCTAACTTCAGAAGTAACGGATTGTCCGCCTTCATTGATTGAAGCAGCTGCAATATGAGAGTGTTCATCAATGATACCAGCAGACAAGTGTTTGCCAGTTGCATCTACTACTTTAGCAGTTGCATCTTGCAGTCCTTTTCCGATTTGTGCAATTTTACCATCCTTTACAAGAACATCTGTGTTCTCTAGTTTTCCTTCAGCTTCATTGGTCCATACCGTTGCGTTCTTGAATAAAATGGATTCTTGCTTAGGTGCTTCTGTCCAACCAAAAGCAGTGAATGGATAAGTGACTGCTCCTAATTTAGAAGGCATTTTCTTTTTAGCAGAATCTGCTTTGGCTACATCAGCTGCACCAGACATAGTTGCTGTCCATGTCATCTTGTTTCCATCATTGTCTTCTCCATAACCATTCCAAACATCACCATTGGACATACCGCTCAGGCGAATCATATTTTTTGATTTCTTTTCCGGAGCGAAATTTATTTTTACCATCTTGCCATCAAAGCTGAATTTAGCTGTGATAGTATCTGTAGCAATTACATTTGCAGCAGTTGATGATTTTACATCTAGGTTAAATGATTTAGATCCTTGTGCGGATTGTACAATCAATGTGTATTTGCCAGAAGCGTCTTTCCATTTGTCAGCCTTCACCACATATTTTTCACCTTGAATCCAGTTTTCAATGATGGCAGTTTTTTCATTGAACACATTTCCTGTTGTGATAAGGAAGTTCGCCAGCTTGCCATCCTCTAAACTACCTGTCATATTTGAAACTCCTAGAACTGCAGCAGGTGTTGAAGTAAGTGCTTCTAATGCTTTTGCTTCTGATAATCCATTTTCAATAGCCTTTCTAAGATTGGCCATGAAAGTTGCAGGAGAACGAAGGTCTGCTGTAGTTAAGCAGAAAGGTATTCCAGCTTTTTCTAATGCAGCAGGATTGGTTGGTGCAAGTTCCCAGTGCTTCATATCTGCAATGGAAACAAATCTTGCATCATTTGGATCTTCTACATCCATCGCCATAGGGAAGTTCAAAGGAACAATCAATGTAGATTTTGTTGCAGCAATTTCATTTACACGCTGGTACTCATTGCCATTTGTTTTAATGGTGTATTGTACACCAAATTCATCTCCGATTTTATCAGCACGAACAATATTCCATTTGTCGTTTGCTTCAAAAATTTGTGGTAAAGACTGAGCGTTGTTCCAGGCAATCAAGCTCAAATTCACTCCTTCTTTATCACTGTTGTTTTTATACCAATTGGCATCTATATAAGTTTGACGCAACAGAGATATATTGCCCATCATAGATGATGGATAGCTTTGTTGTGAAGATCCTTTATTGAACGAATAATGTGCAGAAGCTTTTTCTTTGAGAATGACTTTGTTTTCTTTCATGTTTGCTAAAGAAACAAATGTTCCTGTGCCTCTTGCAATACCATCTCTTTGGTGAGTGAGCACTGCACCAAATCCAATTTCACGCATCGGCTTTGCTTTGGCATCATCAGTTACGAACATTTTTCCTGCTTCCATATCTGCCTTGATGGCTTGGTTCCAACCAAATGCTCCCTTGGTATTAGAAGTCAATTGCGCGGGACCACCAAAACCCCGAAATGCACCTTGGGCTTGTTGTGTAGGCATGCCATAATCGGCATACACATCAATAAATGAAGGGTAGATGAACTTCCCTGAGCAATCAATTACAATGGCATCAGCTGGCACTGCAACTGAAGTTCCTATTGCGATGATCTTTCCGTTGCGCACCAGCATGGTTGCATTGCTGAGTTGCTGTTGTGCATTTTTGACAATTGTTGCATTCTTAAATGCGTAAGTCGTTTCCCTTTCATCACCCACTCCGTTAACCGGGAAAGTAGGTTGAGCGAACAGGGACATGCTGAAGCATCCTAATAGGATGGCCAAACAAAGTTTTCTCATGTTCATTTAATTTCTGTTTATGGAAGTCTTCAAGATAAAGAAAAAATGCCTTACGGCAGTTCTTTATTGGGTGACTAATTCTGCTAAAACCTGCTTGTGCAGTTCAAAATTTAGCGAAGGGACAACTTGTTTACTTGCTAAACATTGGGGGATGGCATGAGTGAGATCAAAATCATGTTGTTGCTCTGTACAAAACCAATTTTTATCCTTCATCAGTTTGGCTAGATAGAGTTGCTCTGTTTGTCCGGGCGTTGGAATCAAAACTGCCTTTTTCCTGAATTTGAGTAAATCCATGATAGATGAATAGCCAGATCTGCAGATGACAAGCTTTGCATCTGATAAGGTGCTGGATAAAGCATCTGTAGTAAGGTGATTTTCAAATTGGATATTTGATGTATTGACTGGCTGATGTTTTTCATTAGGCAGACCTCTTACTACCAAGAACTGTTCATCAATATCTTTGATTTGGTCCAGTATTTTTTCTTCAAGTAAACTGCGCTGTGGTTCTGGTCCGGATAGGAGGATGAGAATTTTATTTGCATCGCCATTTTCCTTTGGGGTTAAGCGGGATAGTGGGCCGAGGTAGATTAAGGGAATAGGATGTAGGGAGTAGGGAATAGGGGGTAGGGAATAGGGAATAGGATGCAGGGAACAGGGAACAGGGGATAGGGAATAGGGAGAAGGGGGATGGGAGAGTTTTCCGGCGATGCCGCCTTCTTCTGCTTGGTCGGGGATCCAGCATTGATTAAATTGTATGATCCATTGATGTAGCTTTTTATTTACGACACGATCAATGAACTTACCCCATCCAATCATTACCCAGAGCTGGTGTGTGATGAAGATACATTTGGTGCTTGGAATTGAAAGCCCGTATCGGTTATCGCTGATGACAAGATCCCATTTATGTTCTTTAAAGGAGTGCTTAAGCCATTTTCTTTCTAAGCTGATGGTTCTTGATATTTTAGGTAGTTGTATCAACAGTTTTGGGATCAATAAAAATCCCTTTTTGGGATAGGTGATACGATAACCATTTAACGGTAAGGTTGGCAGGTCGGGAAATTCTTTGCTTAAAATGTTCAGGGAAGGTCCTTCGCCGGCCAGGGTAACATCCCACCCCAGTCCCAACATGGCATGCACAAGGGGAACACAACGCGTTGCGTGTCCTAGTCCCCAATCCAGCGGTGCAACCAAAACTTTCAACTTTTAACCTTATTTATTGTTTATAAAGAATTCATCTTAAAAATAAAATTCCTACATTAGTAAAACATGAGAAAAGGTAGAAATCTGTTTTTTCTATTGGTGCTAATGTCCATCTTTTTTTCCGTTATCCTAACTTCCTGCTTTATAGCAAAAAAAAACAGCTGTAATTGTCCGAGTAAAAAAGGAATGGTTGGTTATTAAAATATGAAACGACTAAAAAGAGATTTGATATTGCTCCGAAAGGATGACCAGCTTGATGAGTTAAACATTGAGCGAGAGGTTGAATGTTTGAACTATTTGTTACAAACTGTCGAAACTATTTCCTCGCTCTGTAAGGCGCATGAGCTGATCGATATGAATCGTTTTAAAATTTATCAGGATACACTTTCTATCACCAAGGCGCTCAAGCAAAAAGAACTTAATCCATTTCAGTTTATCTTCAATAAAAACTAGTAATTGGATGCCTGTCGTTTTCAGACAGACATCCAACCCACTAATTGTTATTTTCCAAATGGATCAAGCTTTGCAGCTCTCACCATTTCCATGTAATTCTTCCAGATACCGTCTTTAATTGCATTTCCTTTTTTCACTGCTTCTTCAATCATGGTTGCAGCTCTTTCTACCAACATTTTTTCTTGCTGTCCTGGTTCAATTGCTTTCGAACTGATGCCCATGTTGGCTTGCTGGTATTGGTTCATGACAGTCACTTGTGGTACTTGTCCGTAGCCTTGCTTGGTTTGAGGCGTACCACTGATGAACTCTCTCAGCTTTTTGATTTCTTCATTCAAGGTTTTGCTCATGCTCTTTAATGTGTCAACCTCTTTGCCTTTCATGCCTGAGATGTAGGTGTCGACTTTCTTGCTTTCTTCTTCTGCTTTTGACATCATGTCCATCACCTCAATGAGTTGATCACCGCTTTTCTTCAATTCAGCTCGCAAAGCAGCTTGTGCCAATTTGATGTTGTTGCGGTTACCCATTCTTGGATCATCCAAAACAGTCACCATGGTTGAGTCTTTGCTGTCTTTGTAGGATAGTACCACTTTATAGGTTCCAGGAAGAACTGGTTGTCCCGCTGGTTCGCTACCACCGCGGCCTCCACCGCCTCCGCCCATGCGTCTTCCACCACCCGCACCTGGTGTGCGGAAACCTTTGGCTTCCATACCCCAGGTTCTTTTATTGAATCCTGAATCTGCAGCCCACTTGAGGTTTCTGATGACTTCGTTGTTTGCATCAAAAATCTGGACAGCCACTGTATCTTTTTTCGCTTTTGAAGAAGTGTCTGTTGCAGACTTGATGTAATAAGAAATATGTGCACCAGTTGGTCTGTTGTCTGCATCCCAAATTCCCCATGTGCTCCACTCATATCCTGGAGCATTTTTGATTTGTGCCTGAACTGCTGTTGGTGCTTCAAATGCTGTAATCGCATTGTTCAACATCCCTTTGTTAGCAGCCAGTTTACGAAGTGGTCTGATATCATCCAATACCCAAAGTGCTCTACCAAAAGTAGCAATCGCTAAGTCGGCTTCTCTTTCCTGGATAGCAAGATCATAGGTCGAAACACTTGGATAGCCATTTTTCCATTGCTGGAAAGAAGCACCATTGTCTAAACTCACCCAAAGTCCATGTTCTGTACCAGCAAAGATGAGGTTAGGTTCAGTTGGGTCTTGCAACACACAGAGTGCATAACCTACAGCCTTTTTCTCATCCAATAATCTTGTCCATGTTTTACCATAGTCAGTTGTTCTGAAAATATAAGGTTTGAAATCACCTCTTCTGTAATCATTGGCCACCACAAAAGCTTCACCAGCATTGAATCTGGAAGCTTGCACTTGTGGGATCCAGGCGCCGACAGGCATTCCAGGAATTTTACCACGGAAGTTGGTCCAGGTTTTACCGCCATCTCTGGTCATTTGTACATTACCATCATCTGTCCCTACCCAAATAACATTGTTGTCTTTTGCTGAAGGTGCAATGGCAATGATGGTGCAATAGTTTTCCGCACCAGTGATGTCGATTGAAATTCCACCATTGTTTCTTTGATCAATTTTAGCACTATCGTTGGTGGTTAAATCCGGTGAAATGATTTCCCATGAAGCACCTTTGTTGGTTGATTTGTGCAAGAACTGACTTCCAAAATAAACAGTTGAATTGTTGAATGGATCTTGTGCAATACCTGCATTCCAGTTGAAACGCAATTGTGTCTTGAGATCTGGAGGTGTTGGTTTGATGTACCAGCTTTCGCCTGTGTTCACATTATAACGACCAACTGAACCACCCTGGCTCATTGCGTATACCCAAGAAGCATCGTCCTTATCGGGCATCACATCAAATCCATCACCACCCCATAGGTTATCCCAGTAATAATTCTTGATACCTGCGCTCATCCAGCTATATGCTGGTCCACGCCAGCTGCCGTTATCCTGCATACCGCCCATTACATTATAGGGCATTTCATTGTCTACATTGATATGATAAAATTGTCCCACTGGTAATTTCTCATCAAAAATCCAGGTCTTGCCTTTATCTCTGGTGATACCAATACCACCATCATTACCATCGATAATATAATTTGGGTTGGTTGGGTGAATCCAGAAAGCATGGTGGTCTGGGTGAATACCATTATAAGGTATCACCACTTCAAAATTCTTACCTGCGTCTTCACTTTTTCCAATCATTTGGTAAATCAACCACAACCTGTTTTCATTTTCTGGGTCGCATACGATTTCCTGGAAATAGAAAGGACGGGTAGAAACGAATTCCGGATTGCTGTTCATGAGGGTCCAGCTCAGACCACCGTCATCACTTTTATATAAACCATTTTTTGTCGCCTCCACCAATGCATATACACGGTTGGGGTTACTTCTTGAAATCGCTAATCCAATTCTGCCAAAATTTCCTTCAGGCAAACCTTCTTTGGCGCCTAGTTTTTTCCAGGTCTTTCCACCATCGAAGGTCATGTACAATCCACTACCAGGTCCACCACTGCTCAAACTCCATGGTGTTCTTCTGTGCTGCCACATGGCTACAAATAGCTTATTTGGGTTGGAAGGATCCATGATCATATCAGCTACACCAGAGGTATCATTGGTAAAAAGTATCTTGTTCCAGGTCTCTCCACCATCGTTGGTTTTAAAGACCCCTCTTTCCGGATGCTCCGCATAAGGATTGCCAATTGCACCCGCATAAACCGTGTTCGGATTGGTGGGATCTACAATAATGCGGTGAATATTCCTTGTTTTCTCAAGACCCATTCGTCTCCAATTTTTACCGCCATCGATGGTTTTATAGATGCCTTCACCGATGTTGATGGAGTTTCTGGGGTTACCTTCACCGGTTCCGACCCAAACGGTTGAGGGGTTGGATTGCTGAATGGCGATTGAGCCAATATTTAAAGTAGGTTGTTCATCGAAAACCGATTCCCAGCTTCCGCCAGCATTGTGCGTTTTCCATACTCCACCAGAGGCGGCACCTAACCAAATTTGGTTGGGGTCGGCTACTACGGCATCAATGGTGGTAATACGACCACTCATACCAGCGGGACCAATATTTCTTGGTTTCCAGGATTTGAATTGATCTAGCGATACTTTTTGTGCAAATACCAGGGCCGTCGCGAACAAGAACAGCACTACCAGGGAAAGTGACCTTTTTATCATGTGTGAAGTTTGAATTTTCTGAAATTTATGGATTATAATTTTTGAGAAAAAATTTCCTTTTGAAATCAAACAATTTGATGCTAAAATCTGTCTAATGTTTTCGCGGATTTGGACAATTTAAATAAACGTCCTAATTTAGTGTTTAAACATCAAATAATTAAAATCATGAAAAAACAAGTATTAAGTATCGTAGCAATTCTGGCTTTTGCAGTAACAGGAGCATTTGCTCAGACCACCTGGAAGGTTGACAAGGGACATTCTAATGTAAAGTTTGCTGTAACCCACATGGTGGTTTCAGAAGTAGAAGGTGCTTTCAAAATGTTTGATGGCAGTTTAGTTGCTTCAAAAGCTGATTTGTCTGATGCGGTGGTTAATTTCAGTGTGGATGTAAATTCTATCAATACAGATAGCGAGAGAAGAGATGGGCATTTGAAGAGTGATGATTTCTTCAATGCAGAGAAATTTCCTCAAATGAAGTTTGCAAGTAAGTCAATGAAACCACTAGGTGGAAATAAATACGCATTGACTGGCGACCTTACAATTCGTGATATCACCAAGACTGTAACTTTTGATGTTACTTTTGGTGGACAAATCAATACACAAAATGGTGGTGCTAAGGCTGGTTTCAAGGCAAAGACTACTATTGATCGTTTGGCTTTTGGTTTGAAGTGGGATAGAGCTTTGGAGACTGGTAGCTTGGTTGTTGGTAAGGATGTTGATGTGACTATTCTTGTTGAGATGGATAAGCAGAAGTAGGGAAGAGGGAGTAGGGATTAGGGAACAGGGATTAGTGAATAGTGGAAAGACAAAAGAGTAGGGAAGAGGGAATAGGGAGTAGGGAAAAGTGGAAAGACAAAAGAAAAAGGGATTAGGTAAATGGAATAATTCTCCACGTGCCTAATCCCTAATTTTTTATAAACTATTCCCTATACCCTGTTCCCTACTCCCTATACCCTGTTCCCTATTCCCTACTCCCTGTTCCCTACTCCCTACTCCCTCGCCTTTCTACTTCTTCTCAAACCCAAGTATCACCCCATTGATACAATAACGAAGTCCAGTTGGGGGTGGACCATCTTCGAATACGTGCCCAAGATGGGCCTTGCATCTTCCACATTGAACTTCGGTTCTTTGCATTCCCAGGGTATTGTCTGGCGTGTATATCAGACTCTTTTTGTTGACAGGCTCAAAGAAGCTTGGCCAACCACAACCACTATCGAACTTGGTGTTGCTTTGGAAGAGTGTATTTCCGCAAGCTGCGCAGTAATAAGTTCCTTTTTCATCAAACTTCTCAAATTTGCTTGTCCAGGGCCTTTCCGTCCCTTTCTGACGGGCAATATAGTACTGCTCTGGCGTTAATACTTTTTTCCAATCTTCTTCTTTCAATTCTACTTTTTCTTGATTGTTTCTTGAAAATGCAGGGTTGTTTTTTGTCTCTGACATGGTTTTTTCAGTTTTTTTGATTTTGTCTTGGGCGTTGCTGCAACTGAAGTTGAACAACGCTGCTGCTGTGAAAAAGAGCAATTTTAATGTCATAAAACATAATTTAATAGATCAGGTAATCACTGGGTATTTGCTTGTGTTTTATTCACTTAAACCGAATTTTATTGGATAATATTCATTCGATTTAGCAATTTCCAATACATCATAAATCTAATTATATTTGCCGTTCGTAACTGTTAAGGAAATCCTTGATTTTCCAGATCGAACTAACTTCTAAACGCTTAAACAGAACAAGATGTTCAACCTCATTCTTTTTGGCCCTCCTGGTAGTGGAAAAGGTACTCAATCGGAAAAACTCATTCAGAAATATGGTTTCAAGCATATTTCAACAGGTGATCTTTTGCGATCGGAGATTGCAGGTAAAACTGAGCTGGGCTTAAAAGCAAAAGGCTTTATGGATGAGGGAAAACTTGTGCCGGATGAAGTTGTAATTGGTATGGTGGACAACGTAATTGGCAACAATCCTGGTGTATATGGTTTCTTGTTTGATGGTTTTCCTAGAACAAAGGCACAGGCAGAAGCTTTAGATGCTTTATTGAGACAATATGAAGAGAACATCAATATGATGCTGGCTTTAGATGTACCTGAAGAAGAATTGGTGGCAAGGATGATCAACAGGGCAAAGACTTCAGGAAGAACGGATGATGCTGATCCGGAAATTCAGAAAAGAAGAATAGGTGTTTATAAAAACGAAACCCTGGCTGTTGCTTCCTATTACGACCAATTTGGGAAGGTCACAACAGTAAACGGCCTGGGTTCCGTGGATGATATTTTCTCTGCTCTTTGTTCAGAGATTGATAACCACTATTCTTAATTAGAGGTTGTCAAATTCATAGAGTTCATCAAAATGTGAACCTGCTTCCATTTCAAAAATTGGATGAATCAATCCATCGCTTAAGCCATATACCCAACCATGAAGGTGTGGTCCGTTACGGTCTTTCCAGGCTTTTTGTATGATGGATGTTTTAGCAAGGTTGGTGACCTGCTCAATAACATTCAGCTCTATCAATTTGTTAACGCGACTACCTTCATCGAGTAGTGAGTCGACTTCTGATTTGTGATAGCGATATACATCTTTGATGTTTCTCAACCATTTGTTGATGATGCCCAATGATTTTCTGGTCATCGCTGCTTTAACACCACCACATCCGTAGTGACCACAAACAATGATGTGTTTTACTTTGAGTACTTCTACAGCATATTGCAGTACTGAAAGCATGTTAAGGTCGGTATGCACCACCATGTTGGCAATATTCCTGTGGATGAAAATTTCACCTGGTTTTGTACCTGTGATTTCATTGGGTGGAACGCGACTATCACTGCAACCAATCCAGAGGTATTCTGGCGTTTGTACATTTTCTAGGCGTTTGAAAAAATCTGGATCATGTTTTACAGTTTCTGCAGCCCAGTTTTTATTTAATTCGAGAAGGCTTAAATAATTTTTCATGTTGTTGTGTTGATAGTGTTATTATTTTTTTTCTGAATGGACATGCGATGCATCTTCCATATTGTATTCTTCTTTGAAGTTAATTAATTCAAGATCAATTTTTCTTTCAACTGCTCCATACTGTACAAAGTCCCTTATGAGTTGCAATACATCAAAATCGATGTATACTGTATTTGCAGCATCAATGACCACCTTACTGTTTGAAGGCAAATCACTCAGGGTTTGTTTGATTGCTGCTTTGTTCAAAAAAGAAACTTCTTGAGCAAGATCAATGTGAATAGTTTCTCCTTCGTTGTATTTATCTTTTGAAAAGCGGTAGGCCAGTTTCATATTTCCCTTCAAGATGTAGAAGATGCTCACAATCAAGCCTACTCCCACGCCTTTTAGAAGGTCTGTGAATACAACAGCTATTACAGTTATGATAAATGGGATGAATTGTTGTAGGCCACTTTGCCACATGTGTTTGAATACCTTTGGACTTGCAAGTTTCCAGCCTATCATGAGTAAGATGGCAGCAAGGCTTGCCATTGGAATCATGTTTAGTATACCTGGAATAAGGATAACGGTCATCAGTAACAGCAAGCCGTGGAAAATTGCAGAAAACTTCGTTTTTGCACCTGCATTGATGTTGGCGGTGGTCCGAACAATTACAGATGTCATGGGTAGGCCGCCAATGAGTCCAGATAAAATATTACCAATACCCTGTGCCTTTAGTTCTGTATTTGCATTACTGTATCTTTTGTAGGGATCCATTTTGTCGCCAGCTTCAAGACATAACAATGTTTCAATACTTGCAACAATTGCAATTGTGATTCCTGTAATCCAAACTTGAGGATTAGTAAAAGCTGAAAAATTAGGCGAACTGAACTGATTAATGAAGTCCCCAATACTTGAAGCCTTTGGCAGTTTGACCAAATGTTCATTGGCAATTAAGAGTGAGGGCTGAAATGCCTCAAACAATGCATTAATAAGTATGCCAGCAGCAACAGCAACCAATGCACCAGGCAGTGCCTTGATTTTCTTCAATGCTGGTAACTTATTGAAGGCAATCAAAATTGACAATGAAACGATAGCTACAGTAATTGCACCGGTATGTGCAAAGTTGAAGGAGTGTATTATTTCTCCAAAAAAGCCTTCATCTTCTTTCAGCAATTGATAAGAATAAAAATCGCCTTCATTTTCTAAATCATATCCAATGGCATGTGGTAATTCTTTTTTGATGATGATGATACCAATAGCCACTAGCATTCCCTCAATTACACTAGTTGGAAAATAACTTGAAATACCTCCTGCTTTTGCAAAACCAAGGGTTAATTGTATTGCTCCTGCTACAAGGACTGCAACCAGGAAACTTTCATATCCAAGTTGTGTAATTGCAGCAAGTACAATTGCAATTAATCCAGCTGCTGGTCCGGTTACGCTTACATTTGAATTGCTCAAAGCGCCAACAACAATACCACCAATGATTCCACTGATGATGCCTGCAAATGGGGGAGCCCCGCTGGCGACTGCTATACCCAAACATAAGGGCAGCGCAACTAAGAAAACAACCATGCCTGGGAGCAGATCGGCACGATTAAACGAGAACGGTGATCTCATTAAATGTATTTTTATAAAAAAGAAAACGAAATTAAATCAAGCAGTTGTTCATTTTAAACAAGCGGCGGTGGTGTAAGCGTATCGTCAAAAATTCTTGATAGAATTTTTATTTCCACCGTTAAAAATAGTGTAGTATAGTAATTGCTGAAACTAACTTCTGTGAGATATTTGGACAGAAATTCATCTTCTGTAGTTTTTTTTACAGTTTGATGATCGCTATGCTCCTTTGCACTTTCTAATCCATCACAAATTTCTTCTGTCAGTTGATTGTTGTACAATAGCTGACCCATTTCCTGCAAGGGAAGCAATTGTATCAGCATGAGGCTGAGTAAAAAATAAGTGATGATTCCTTTTTTCATAACAAACAAATCTACAATCTTAGTAGAATGATCGGGTTGTAAGATATGAAACTTGTGTAAAAAAATAGTTATGTATTCAGACCTCCACAAACACTGATGACCTGACCTGTTACATAGCTGCTCAAATCAGAAGCCAGATAGAGTGTAGTGTTGCCTATTTCCTCTGCAGAACCAAATCTGCCCAAAGGGATCTTGGACAAAAATGCTTGTCCCGCTTCTCCCTCTTTAAGGTAATGTGTCATATCTGTTTCTATAAAACCAGGAGCAATTGCGTTAACACGAACATTTCTGCTGCCCAGTTCTAATGCAATAGATTTAGTAAACCCTATAATACCAGCCTTACTGGCTGCATAACTACCCTGACCTGCGTTGCCATTGATACCAACAATCGAACTCATATTGATGATAGAACCTTTTTTGGCCTTCATCATGGGGCGAATGACTTGTTTGGTCATGTTGTATACACTTTTCAAATTCACTTCCATTACTTCATCCCATTGTTCTGGGGTAAGGCGAAGAAGAAGGTTATCTTTTGAGATTCCCGCGTTGTTAACGCATATGTCGACTGTCCCAAATTCTTTTACTACCTCATTCACAAAAGCCTCAGCTTCTTCATATTTACCTGCATTGCTTCTCCATGCCTTTGCTTTTACACCAAGCGCCTCTAGCTTGGTTACCAATGCCGCTGCTTTTTCTGCACTGCTTTCGCTTACATAGGTAAAGGCGATATGTGCTCCTTGTTCTGCGAGTTTAAGCGCAATTCCTTCTCCTAGTCCACGTGCAGCGCCGGTAACAATGGCTATTTTATTTTCGAGTAGTTTCATCTAGGTTGTGAGTTATGAGTTATGGGTTAAAATAACGGTTGTAAAGATAAAGATTAATGATTACAACAGACTTAGGATCTCGTCCAGTATTTTTCTGTCATTGCTTAGTCTGGGTACTTTATGCTGGCCGCCCAATTTGTTTTTATTTTTCAGCCATTTGTTGAAATGGCCGACTGGCAATACTTTCACAACAGGTTTACTCAGTGCAATATCCTTGTACCGTTTTGCTTCATAGTCACTGTTCTGTCTTTTTAATTCTTCGTCTAACTGGCTTGTAAATTGATGAATGCAATTTGGTTCCTTTTCAAATTCGATCAGCCATTCATGTGCCCCATTGCTATGTTCACTGAAATAAACAGGTCCTGCTGTATAATCTGTTATTACGGCTTCTGTTTCATTACATGCTTTTGCTACTGCCTTTTCTGCATTTTCAATAATGAGTTCTTCGCCAAATGCATTGATGAATAACTTGACCCTGCCGCTGACTTTAATTCTAAAGGGCTTCAGGCTGGTGAATGAAATGGTGTCTCCAATAAGGTATCGCCATAAACCTCCATTCGTAGTAATGACAGGGGCATATAACTTATCCACTTCCACATCTTTTAGTCCAATTGTTTTTGGATCTTCTTTTCCATATTCTTCAATAGGCATGAATTCATAGAAGATGCCATGATCGAGGAAAAGCAGCATCCCATCTGCGTCGGGAAGGTCCTGAGCGGCAAAAAATCCTTCACTGGCATTGTACATTTCCAGGTAGTTTACCTCACCGCCTATTAGTTTTTTGAACTGTTCCTTATAAGGAAGAAAAGAAACGCCTCCGTGCATATAAAGTTCCAAAGAAGGCCATACCTCTCTCATATTTTGCTTTCCTGTTAACTCCAGGATGCGTTGAAACAATACGAGGGTCCATGTAGGCACACCAGAAACGGATGTTACGTTTTCATGCATGGTGGTATTGGCCAGCATTTCAATTTTATTTTCCCACTCATCCATCAGGGCAATCTTCAACTCAGGAGTTCTGATCCAGTTGCCCCAGAAGGGTGTGTTTTGCATGAGGACAGCACTCAGGTCGCCAAAAAATGCTTCGTCGTGTAAACTGCTAACAGTGTGGCTTCCACCTATTACAAGTCCCTTACCTGTAAGCAAATCAGATTCAGGATGGTGGTTGTAATAAAGTGAGAGGACATCTTTTGCTGCTTTGTAATGTCCATCTACAAGACTTTCATTGCTTACTGGGATGAATTTGCTTTTGTCTGAGGTCGTCCCACTGCTTTTTGCAAACCAGTTGATAGGGGTGTTCCACAATATGTTTTGCTCACCCGCCATGATTCTTTCAATATAAGGTTTAAGGTCCTCATACTCATGAATAGGAACGGCTTGCTTGAAAGTTTTGGTATTGAAGAGTTTGGAGAAATCATATTTTCTCCCAATTTCAGTGTACTGGCCTGCTGTTACCAAATCCTGTAACACTTCACGTTGCGCAGATATAGGATGCTGCATCCAGGCTTCAATGCGCCAGGAACGCAACCTTGCTAGGGTTGATATGGCAGGGCTTAGCAATTTCATGTTGGCTTCGGCCGTTAACGGTCGCCGTAAAGTGACTCCTGACGGGCCTCTTCGTGAAGATAATCTTTTCTTTTGAGTTCAAAATTCCTACCCAGATAAAGATTGCGGACTTGTTCATCTTCCGCAAGTTCTTCTGCAGATCCATGCTTAAATATCTTTCCCTCAATCAGCAAATAGGCCCTATCGCAAATGGACAAGGTTTCATTTACATTATGATCGGTGATGAGAATACCTATGTTTTTGTATTTCAATCTCGCAACGACAGTCTGTATGTCTTCAACAGCAATGGGGTCAACACCAGCAAAAGGTTCATCGAGTAAAATGAACTTAGGATCAACAGCCAAAGCACGTGCAATTTCAGTCCTGCGTCGCTCACCACCACTCAGAGAATCACCGTTGTTTTTTCTTACATGGGTGAGTCTGAATTCATTTAAGAGTTCTTCCAGTTTATGCTTTTGTTCTTGTTTGCTCAGTTTGGTCATTTCCAGGACTGCTGAAATATTGTCTTCAACTGTTAGCTTCCTAAATATTGAGGCTTCTTGAGGCAGATAACCAATACCCATTTGTGCACGTTTGTACATAGGTAATTTGGTAATATTTAAATCATTGAGAAACACCTCACCTTCATCAGGCTTGATCAAACCTACCACCATGTAGAAGGAGGTTGTTTTGCCTGCTCCATTAGGTCCTAATAGACCTACAATTTCACCTTGTTTAACTTCAACAGAGACCTGATTGACTACAGTTCTGTTTCTGTAGCGCTTGATCAGGTTTTTAGTATGGATGGTCAGGCTCATGATTATTGGCAAATGTATAAATTTTCATCAGCATATATATGTACTTTTGCGTTCATAAAATCAAGCAATCGTTAAAAATGAAAGTAATCGATCATATCAGACAGGCCAATGATGTTTTAGTGTCATTTGAAGTACTTCCTCCTTTGAAAGGAAAGAACATTGCTTCATTGTTCAACCATCTTGATCCTTTGATGGAATTCAAACCTTCGTTTATCAATGTTACTTATCACAGAAGTGAGCAAATTTTCAAGAAAAAAACAGACGGAACATTCGAAAAAGTCGAGGTGAGAAAGCGACCTGGAACTGTAGGTATTTGCGCAGCTATCATGAACCACTACCAAACAGATGCTGTTCCACATCTTATATGTGGGGGTTTCACAAAACGTGAAACTGAAGATGCATTGATTGACTTGAATTTCTTGGGTATAGATAACGTGCTTGTACTTCGAGGAGATGCCACAAAAAATGAAGCTTCATTCGAACCAGAACCAGGCGGAAATAAATATGCCATCGATTTACTGAAGCAGGTCGATCAATTAAACAATGGCATTTATTTGGAAGAAGATATTCGAGAGGGATACCGCACCGATTTTTGTATGGGCGTAGCAGGGTATCCTGAAAAACATTTTGAAGCACCAAACCTGGAAACAGATCTTCGATATTTAAAAGCGAAAGTAGATGCAGGAGCAGAATATATTTTAACACAGATGTTTTTCGATAACCAAAAGTATTTTGAGTTTGTCGATAAGTGTAAAGCAGCTGGCATCAATGTTCCAATTATACCGGGATTGAAACCATTGACCAATAAGAAACAATTGACGGTCATTCCAAGAATTTTTCATGTGGATCTACCAACAGAGTTGATTGATGCAATGAACAAAACGAAGACGGATGAAGATGCTGAAAAGGTAGGAGAGGATTGGTTGGTGCATCAGTCCAAAGAACTCAAGAAAGCAGGTGTTCCTGTTTTGCATTATTACACTTTAGGCAAGCCTAAAATCATTTACAACGCAGTCAAGCAGGTGTTCTAATGCAGCGTGGAAAGCGCTTTGTTTAAAGCGGATTGATTGATAGAGACTGGATATTTTTTCTTCAATTCATTGATCCATTTGTCTTCCAGCATTTGCTGATAATCATTGATGACTTGAATTCTGGCTTCTTCAAATTCCATTACAGAAGGATCATTGTTTACTTTCAGTACATACGTAAATGAAAACATGCCTTCTGCATCATTCGTAAATATTTCACTGAAGTAACCAGCTTTTGCATTGGCTTGTCCCACACCCAATAACGAAGTAGCTTCTTGTCTTGCACTGTCTATATACGCAACTTCACTGTAAAGTTTTTTAATCGATTCAATGGATTTGTGGTTGTCTAAATCAGATTTAATAGCAACAGCAATATCTCTGTTTTGTGTAGTGATACTAAAAGCAATCACTGAATTTTTCCATTGGTATTTTTCTTTTCTGCTTGCATGAAATGATTTTAGTGCTGCCAAATCATTAGACGCTTTACTCCATATTTTTTTATCCATGATTTCAAAAAGCAGGTTGCCGTCTTTGAAGTCATTGATTTGAGCAGCGTAAATGGGACTAAAATCTTTCAATCGTTTTGAGATGTAAGCTTCCTTGTCTTTTTCTGCAGCAGTCAAACCGTATTTGCCAATTGATTTTTCAATGAAGACTTTTTTTGCAATGGATACTCGCTCATCTTGCAGAACCAGTTCTTTGGTTTCAGCATTCAATTCTGCTTGATTGATTTTTAATGTATCCTGTGAAATTCTTTTGAGAATATGGAAACCAAATGCTGTTTTGAATACAGGTGAAATTTGGCCGTCTTTTTTTAAGCCTCTTATTTGTCGCTCAAATACAGGGTCGTAATCTCCTGTTTCCATACCTACAATGATACCATCCCTTGTGTTGGTGCTTCTGTCTTCTGAAAATAGCGCAACCAATGAATCAAAGCTTGCTCCTTTGATTGCTTCCTGATAGACTGTATTTGCCAGCAGTTCTCTTTCCTTGATTTCGATTTCTTGAGCGTTTTCTGGAATAGCAATCAGTATTTGGGCTACAGAAAGATTTCCTTCAATATTTCTACTTCCTTCTCTCTTGAAAAGATGAATTCCCGATTCGCTTTCCACTGGTAAGGAAACTTCTCCATCTTTCAATCCATAGGCAATTTCTTCAAATGCATATTGCAACGTAAATGTTTTAATGAATCCGAGATGTCCTCTGTTATTCTTCACTTCAGAATCATTCGAGTAAGCAAGTGCAATCTCTTCAAAAGATTCACCGAGTTTCAATCTTTTTTGTATCTCTTCTAATTTTCTTTTTGCCAGATCTTTTTCTTCTGTGGTGATAATGTTATCTGCATTTTCATTGAAAGGCTGCTTGTATGCAATGAAAATATGACTCAGGTCGATCTCTTGTAAACTATGCTCCACTGCTTCTTTTACAAGTTTATCCAAAGTGGCAGGGTCCAACAGGTGAATAGGTTTTATTTGTTCCTCAAATGCAAGTCGATCTGCTATTTGGTTAGGTAAGGTATCCATTCTTAAATCATAGGCTGCCTTAACTTTCAACTTGAAGTTAATGAAGAGGTTGAGATAGTTTTGAAAAGCAGATTTGCTATGAATCGAATCCGGATTGTTTTTTTCAAATGATGCTTTAAAAGCCTCAAGCGTAACAGGATGTTTACCATAGGTAAACAATACCTGAGCTGTAGTATGTTGAATGTAGAAGCAAACTAAGGTTACCAGAATTGTTTTTTTCATCATCACTGTTTTCGGCTCTTTCTTGTGAACTCCATGTAATCATCGAGTTGAAGAAAACTCAATTTTTTTGCTGCTATGTTTTTGTCTTTATCCAGCAAATACAATATTGGCGTTTGGTAGATATCATATAGTTGTCGGTAGCCTGGCTGACCAGCATTCATGATTTTCTCTTTGGTTTCTTCGGTCTGGTAAATATGAACCCAATCTTTAAGTTTGTGTTCTCTGATGAACTTCAACCAGTTGTCTTTTCCACCGTCGGTCATGATACCCACCAGTTTCACACCTTGTTGTTTCCATTTCTTTTGGAAGATGGAGTCAACCTTGGGCACTTCTTCCTGACAATGACCGCAGGTGGGGTCCCAGAAACAAAGAACTGTGAAGGGGCCTTGTAGCGCATAAAGTGAAAATTTATTTCCCAATGTATCAATCATGGGTAAGTCGGCAGCACGCTTGCCAATAACATTGGCCATCATTGAATAGCCGCGATCGAAAACATATTTTTTGTAGCCTTCACTCATCCAAGCGTCTGCTGCGCCGGTGAGATAATATTTTTCAAACAAATGAACAAATACCGCGTCTTGACCCATGAACTGCGGATTTACATATTTATCTGTCAGACTCGAAAGAAAAAATTTAAACATTTCTTCATTAGATCTTGAAGCTTTCAGTATTTGATCAGCATACACAATGAGTGAGTCGCTCATTTGCGGAAGTATATTGTTGAAATACCTGTCGAATCTCGGCTGTAACACAGGTGTTCTCATTAATCTTTCATCTGTAAAGCTGATGCCATCCCAATAATGCGATTTGTAATATTGATAAGCATAAGTGCTATCGAATTTACCACCAGGATGTTTTGCAGCCGGCGGAACTTCAGGGTCTTTTAAAAGATTGAAGACGGCCGACAACAAATGCGCTGGATGTTCTTTTTGGAATGCATTGCGATAGGCAAGCATTTCCTGGTTGAGCGTTCTTATTTTATTGTTGATTGAATCATTGG
>Ga0315906_10003086_pt1 | contig 22360 bp, 14 predicted proteins | sample LakEriMetagenome_4_FD_203526 | JGI IMG/M metagenome (GOLD analysis project Ga0315906, IMG submission 203526) | Freshwater fungal communities from buoy surface, Lake Erie, Ohio, United States - Buoy 2 MA122 | ecosystem: Environmental > Aquatic > Freshwater > Lake > Lake biofilm | place: USA...
CCTCCGGGGATTTGCTGGTTGTTAACGTACCATATTGCCTCTTCGCCCTCTTGGAAAGAGCCTACCTCAAAGTTCCACAGGTAACATTCGCCCTGAACCGGGCCGCTCCAGATGTGGTTTGGGCATGCTCCCCCCTCAGCGCCTTGGCCCTTAACTACGTTGGGCAAAAAATCAACTTGTCCGATGGTTAAACCATCTAGGCTGGCGAGGGATAGAATCGCCAAAAACATTATGGCAATTCCTACAGTAAGTGTTTTCATATTCTTGGATTGGCGGCAAAAAGAAGACGAAAATCCTCAACCAAAGGTTGCATGCGTCTCAGCAAAATCGCGGGTCTGCTTCCATTTTGTGTCCGCAGTTTTTACATGTGCGATAATCGTCCGAACCATAAAACTCCCTAAACCGCGGAAGGAAGTCTTTCTCTATGTTTTCGAGAGGGAAATATGTTTCGTGAAGTTTATGGTTGCATTGCTCGCAGAACCAAAGGAGTCCATCATTCATACCTTTTCCCAAACGCACTCTTTCGATAACGAGGCCAATTGAGTTTGCGCTTCGCATGGGGGAATGGGGAATTCTCGGAGGAAGCAAAAACATATCGCCGGCCTTCAAAGGAATATCTACCGCTTTGCCTTCTTCTTGTATTCTTACGATGATTTCTCCTTCCAACTGATAAAAAAGTTCTTCGGTTTCATTGTAATGATAGTCCTTTCGGGCATTGGGACCGGCAACGATCATTACGATATAGTCCGTACCCTCAGGATAGAGATTTTTATTAGCCACCGGAGGCTTTAACAAGTGACGATTTTCATCAATCCATTGCTGCAGATTAAATGGTCTTCTCATGCTCATAAGAAGTAAATATGCGGAAATGTACAGAATTATACACATTATTGCCTCGCTGGGCGACTTACCAAATACACACCAGCAAATATCATCCCTGTACAACCCACTTTTGTCCAGGTAATATCAGCACCATAATTTTCCTGCATCATGGAAGCGAAAACCCAGGCGAATAATGCTGCCATAAGCGGTTGAAGATAGATATAACTGCTTGCAATGGTTGGCGCCATATTTTTAATGGCGAACACATTAAGCAGATAGGCGAGGAAGGTGGTAAAAACAACAACATATGCGGCCGATATGAAATCATTGAATTGAAAGAGATCCCATTGCACTTCGAACATTTGATTTGCCCCGAATGGCAAGACAAACAAGAATCCGAACAGAAACACCCATGACACCACCACCAGCGGATGGTATTTACTCATAAGTGGCTTTACACCCACCAAATAAAAAGCATAGGACGCGCTGTTTAGTAATACCAAGACATCTCCCGTAACGCTACTGGTTCCACTTACATCCCCCTTGCTCAAGACAATAAGGATAATCGCCCCCACGGCACCAATTAGAATTCCGACAAAACGCACTACCGAAATCCTTTCCCGAAGAAAAATCGCAGACAACCCCAAAACAAGAATTGGATTGGATGTCATTATTATCGCTGAATTAATAGGCGATGTTAAACTCAATCCATTAAAAAACAGCAACTGATTAAACGCCACTCCGGTAATGCCACAAAAAACAAAGCGGGGTAGATCTGCCATGTCTACCGAGGTTTTGAAGTTTTCTTTATCCTCTTTAGCCTTATTCCTCCATTTCATTGCCAGAAGAAATACCCAAAACAAGGCGATTGCGCCAATTACCCGTAACAAAATGAAGCCAGAGGGGCCAATTTTATCCGGCATAAGCCCTTTGGCAACGAGATAGTTTGCGCCGTAAATAACATTTACTACGAAAAGGGCAAGATGGGACTGCCAGGCAAACTTCATATGCCCAAAGCGCTCTTCATTGCACTCACTGCTTCAGGGCTATTGCCGGCAAATACACGTCCATCCAGCAGGTATACCGGCCGTTTTAAAAAAGTATAGTCTTCCAGGATTAACCGACGGGCGGTTGCTTCGGTAATTTCAAGCGTCTTAAACTCCGGACTTTGCAACTTCCGAGCACGTAAATTGAGCAAAGTAACATACGAACCGGCGATATTGCGAAGGCAATCCAGTTCTTCCGGAGTAATCGGGTTGCTTTTTATTTCTCTGAAAGTAGCCGCCGCCGTTCCTGAGGCGGTTTCTTTTAATATTCTGCGGCAAGTGTCGCAGGAACTAAGGTGCCATATAGTATTATTCGATGTCATTCCATGCTCGCTTATTCATAAAAACAATCTGAGAATCGCCTGTTCATTTAAGCCCATATAGCTTCAGGAATTTATCGTGTACCGCCTTTGCCACCAATGCGACTATACTTGCACTATTTTAAAGCCTTCTTTAACGTTTATTCGCCGCCTCTTTTCTGGATGTTTGGCTTCATCCATGCAAGTTTCGAAGATGACCTTACCATTGCCAAAGATACAAGGCTCAACGCAATCTCGATTTTTCTATCACCGCATGTTTAAGAAGGGTTTCCGCCTCCTCCAGTGTTCTTAGTTCAAAGGCATTGCCTCCGCCCGCTTCCGCCACTTTACCGAGACTTTCCAAAGCTATTCCTTTAGGTAAAATCCCAATAATAGAGGTTTCGATTCCCCTTTCGCCATTTTCCTTCGCCATTGTTATAATCCGATTATTATCTCCCGATCGGAACGCACCATCAGTAACAACAAAAACATGATTATTTCCTCCTTGTATAAATTGCTCTCTGGCTTGCAGATACGCCGCTTCGAAGGCCTTGGCACCCGAGGTCATGCCTGCTGCCATGAGCTCCCCTGATTCCTTCATGAGCAAATCCTTGTCTGCTCCCGTTACCCCATTGAGCAACAACTTTGTGTCGGAAGCATAACTGATCAGTGAAACTTTGTCTACCGTCCTTAAAATGGTTATGAGTGAATACATCGCGTGCTTCAGCAAATCCAACTTTCCGGAGCCGGCCATGGATTGTGAAACATCCACCACAAAAACGAGATTATTCGGTGCGAAATTCGCCTCTGTAAAAGCAGTTTCACCTGTAGGTTCAATGGGCACAGATAAAGGCTTTACCTCAAGGTTTACTTCGGGTTGAACCCGTGTGGTATCTAGTTGAGGCTGGAGATAAATTTGCCAATAGTTCGACACCCTGTTCATATAGCCTGCAGTATCTGCAGGAAGATATCCGGGCCTTACAGCAATGAGCGAATGCCAGCCTGGTTCCGGACTAATAACTACCTCACCGTTCGTATTACTGCGTACGTCATTCACCACAAAACCATTGCGCATAATACTTAGCCTGGCAGCAGCAAGGGGAAGAGATGTTTCCCTGTCCAACACCTGAATAACAATATCTCCACAATTGTCACACTTAGTTTGTTTTACACTAAAGTCTGGGCAAGGCGTATGTCCACTCAGATCAAGATATAAGACTTTAGCTTTTAATTCGAATTCAATTGGCGCGTGCATTGTGCTTAGCCAGATCCTGCCTTTCTTTTTAACTTCTCCTTTACGTTCGGGGTTGATCTTTATTCGAAAATTAACGGCCGAATCCGGTAAAATCTCCCTTGAAGAATACAGAAAACTGCAGTCTGGGTCCAGCTCCGTGCGCAATACAACTGCTTTCTCGCTTCCAGTGTTGCGCAATTTAAAATCGAGCACCCGATCGCTGGAATGAGTTATTTCGCCAAAATCCCCCTCTGATGGCAGCATATTTACCTGAGCAGAGCCCTTGGAATAACTTATTCCTACTAATACTGTGAAAACAAAAATATAGTGCTTCATTCTGCCCTTATAACGCAAAAAGAGCAAATATCATGCGGAAAACTCTCTCAGGAGAAATTCGGCAATCTTTCGATCGTTGGAAAGTCGTGGCGTTTTATTCTGCCCACCGAGCTTGCCTACCGAAGCCATATACGCATTGAAAGCACCGCACGAGAGGGGGCGCAGCACTAACGGCCGAAGAACTTTTCCCTTAATTAAGTCGCGGTAATAGATGTTTTGTTCCTGCATAAACCGATCGAGAGAAGCGGCAAATAGTTCCAAATTTTCCGGGGGCTTCGAGAATTCTACCAACCATTCATGGTAAGGCAAGCCTTCAACCGGTTGAACCTGGGGTGCTACGGTAAACTCATTTATCTCCGCGGGACACACATCCATCGCTTTTTTCATAGCCCGCTCAACTTCTTCCGCGATAACATGCTCTCCGAAGGCAGACGTGTAATGGCTAATTCTACCGCTTACTATAATGCGCGGCGGCGAAAGGGAAACGAATTTCACCGTATCTCCAATAAGATAGGACCATAAGCCGGCATTGGTAGTAAGCAGAATGGCGTAATTCTGGCCTGTTTTCACTTCCCCGATGTTTAGCCTGGGAGGATTGGCCTCAAAGAGCTGCGATGTCGGAATAAATTCAAAATAAATTCCCCCATTCAATACGAGCAACATACCCTCTTCCCTTTGGCTGTCCTGGTAGGCAATAAATCCCTCAGAAGCCGGATACACTTCCACCGAAGGCACATCTCCCCCGATCAGTGTTCTAAACTTAGGCCTGTAGGGATCGAAATTGACGCCGCCATAAACGAATAAAGAAAAATTGGGAAATACTTCTCGTATAGTTGCCTTCCCGGAACGCAAAAGCAATTTCTCAAAATACATTTGAACCCAGGCTGGTATACCGCTGATTAGCCTCATATCTTTCTGCAACGTCTCTTCCACAATGGCATCGACCTTGCTCTCCCAGTCTTCGACGCTGTTTACCGCAAACGAGGGCATTCTGTTTTTCTGAAGGTAAGCCGGGACATGGTTGGCAACTATACCACTCAGTCTTCCCATTGGAATGCCGCTTGGATAATGGGGGTCCAGAACTGGACTTCCCTGGAGAAATATCATCTTACCATCTACAAAACTAGCCTTACCACTATCATGAATATAGGACAGTAAAGCGTTTCGGGCAGATTGAATATGGTTGGGCATTGACTCCCTGCTAAGCGGAATAAGTTTGACCCCACTGGTGGTTCCGCTGGATTTGCAGAGATACAGGGGCCTACCCGGCCATAAAACATTATTTTCACCTTTGAGCAACAAACGTTCCAGATACGGCTTGAATTGTTCGTAATCCCTTACCGGCACTGCCTGTCGATATTCTTCAGGACTATGCAATTCCGAGAAATGATGTTCCTTTCCAAAGCCAGTATTTCGTGCTGCCCCAAGAAGACTTTGCAAAGTTTCTAGCTGCAGCTTAACAGGATTGCTGTATTGCCTGTTTCTAGCGGCAATAACATATTTTGCTAACGCCTTCGCGGCCAAAGCTTTTATTCCCATCAACGCGGAGATTTTAATAACACTTTTTCGGTGATCTGGATCCCATTGGACTGCCTGAACACAAGGAAATATAGCCCTTCAGCAATTTCCCGGATGTTCAACACCTCGGCACCGGCGCCTTTACTTCCGGCGAGAATCATTTTTCCGGCCGCATCGTACAGCCAATAAGATCCCTGCTCGGCTGTTGCCAGGGTAAGCCATTCCGAAGCAGGATTAGGATAAATATGAACCGACAAAGGCTCGGGTTCAACCAGGCTATTTCCATTATCTAAATACATACGAACCATCGGTGTTTTGGAAAGAAAAAACCAACTGTTATTTGCGGGGAAATGCACCCACGAAGTAAATGGTGGTGTGTTGCCGCTCATTCCACTCAATACCGAGGGGGCGCCCATTTCCGCATGTGCCATAACGGCATAAGCACGGCCTTCCGTAAGAGCAATTTCATTGGTAAATGGCATCACCATCATATTCTCTTCTCCGGGACCATTAAGATCGCTGGCTGAAACCTGAACTTCCTGCGTAACACCGACAAGGTTCGCCGTTATAAGCCCTCCCTGAAAACTGAATTCGTACAATTTGCCATACACCGTAGAGCCCGTGATTGTACCCATAGATACGCCGCAAGCTATAGAGGCCACATGCTGGTCCGGTGCCGTGATGAGAAATATATTACCAAACTCATAGGCAGTATTTTGTTGTGCCTCGGCTGGAAGATATACTGCTTCCAAGGCACGCATATCCCGAGCGTAAGTGAAGGGGTGAATCTCCACGCTGCGCACAGCGTTATTCGATTCCGGCTGATCGTCTTCATTGTCTGATGCCACATTAAAGTCTATCAGGTAAACTCCCTGAGCCCCAGGCATGGCAAATTGGCCGGTCCTCAACCACTCAGCAGCGCCCGGCACCAGATCAATGGCTTCACTGGTATTACTGAATAAAATTTCCGGCTGTCCAACCTGTATAACCTCCACGCTCAAGGCGGTATTTTCTTGCGGTAATCCGCCTAGGTTATCTACCCTTCCGGAGAACTTGAGCAGGGGCAACATGCTTTGCGGGTAGATTGAATATTCCATGAACTCGAAGCCCGTGGTGTGATCGGGATTATTCGGATTAAAGTCTCCGTAGGTTGCTCCGGAAAGCACCAGATCATTCGCATCTAGTTCCAATACCTTCACATCATCAATCATCCAGAAATAGTAGTTGCCCTCAAAAAGAAAGCGAATCCGAACATCACTCTGCCCTCCGGCAAGCGAGCCTATGTTAAGGCGGGCTGTGGAATTGCGTTCGGTTTCCGCATTGGTTGCGAGCGGCAAGGTATAAACGGTTTGGTAAACTCCCCCCGAAATGCTTACCTGTACCTTCATGTTAGCTGTATAGTTCTTCGCGTACTGATGAAAGGCTAGTCCTACGAAGGGGTAAGGACTGAGATCCAAAGCGGGTGTGGTGAACGAGGCGGTATGCGGAGCAGCGGCCTGTCCGCTTCCAAAACTGCCGCAAGGGCCCTCATCGTCATCCCAATAATTCGAGTCGAAAATAACAAATCCATCTTCCCGGGTTTCACTGTCGATGGGCGCGCCAAAGTCCATCCCTGCCGGAAGACAAGACCCTCTGCTTCCGCTGTTATTGTCCGGGACCGATAAAGGTCCACGGTACTCCCAAATAGCTAATTCCGGGCTACCCAAATTTTCCCAAGTAGCAGGAATTCCATTTCCGAAGGTTTCCGACCAAATAACTGTTTCTCTCGGTTCAGCCGTTATCCATTCTGTTTCGGATGAACCCGGACTATTTCCCGGTACAAAAATCGTTCCCGGAGCAAGCTGTTGCGAAACAACGATACCCGGTGCCATTGCTATGGCAAAAACGTTGTACAGTTTCATTTCGGGAAATTTTAGAGCAAAGTAAAAAATAAAGGGGGCTTGGGCCCCCTTTATTTCGTGAGAATTCTCAACGGATTATTGAATGGTCATCTTGCGGGTTTTAACAACATCTCCTGCGCGGAGTGTATACGTATAAACACCCTTAGCAAGTGAAGCAGCATTAATTTCAAGACGATGGTCGCCAGCGGGACGCATTCCTTCGTCAAATGTCAAAACCAGTTTTCCGGTAATGTCGTAAACTTCTAAAGAAACACGAGCCGGTTCGTTCAATGTATAAGGAATGGTGGTAACTCCCTGGAAAGGATTCGGCATATTTTGCATGAGTTGAAGCATCTCCTCGTTGCTGAGTGTTGGAACACCTACGCTACCATCCAGTCCGAGACGTATTGCCGGGGAGAAGTCGGTATAAAAGTACCAGTCCAAAGCATTATTCTGACCATACGGACCATAGATAAACGTAGAAATATCGTTATCGCCGGCGCTGCCTCGAATTACAAGCGGAGGATCCTGTGAGAAGTGGTGGATAGTCATAAGGTATGTCTGTCCTACCTCCAATTCAATCGGGTCCTCTGCGGCGATATTTAACCAATTGCTCAGATCTCCGGCAACGAGGGTGTAATAGGTAAAAGATGCTGTAACAGGCTCAATTTCAGACTCACCGAAAACATAGAGCGCTATTTCTATTTCCTGTCCAAGGCCAGTTCCGCTGGCAAGTCTAAACTGGCAAAGTTCGAAATTCGTACCCGGCTCGTAGATCGCGAAGGCTGTTCCCATTATATACTCTGATTCTGTGCTGGTTCCGCCGCCAAGCGTACCATTCCATGTAGCTGTAAGTGCATCATAGCGATCATTGGCCCAGATATTCTCTGTTACCATAAAATTCTTGGAAAGGGTATTGTCCTCGGGAACATTATCTCCATCGGCATTTACCACTTCAATTTCTACAGTATATTCATCCACATCGCCGGGAATAAAACCCGTATCAAACCATATGGTGTCTAATGCACCGGGGAAAGAAGTGATTGGATCGCTGGTTCCTGTATAAACTGGATTTACCTCTCCCGTGCGGGTAATAGTTACATCGAGCGAAGTCTGTTCAGCATTACCTCCAAAATTGCGGAAGCTGGCACCAACCACTTTATTCTGGGTGCTTTGTGCCAGCGGAATCATGGTGTACTCAAAATCGAACATAATATCGCCGGTCCACATTTCTGCTATCTGAACATCGTGTTCAGCAGGGGCCACGAGACGAACATCGTCGATCATCCAACCATAGGCTATATCACCCATCCAATTGAATCGAATCCAGAGATTGTCCTCATTTTGAACGTTTAACGTAATGTTATACTCGCGCAATTCCGAGTTATCGGTTGGAGCGCCTCCCATATTTGTAAGCATGGGGATATCATTGTGATTGCCAACGGTAACAAAATTCACACCATCTGTGCTCACCTGAACGTTAAACTGATCTGAAAAGCGGGCACCATATACATTGTAAACAAGAAGAGCCGCGTCAATACCACTTACATCAATGGGATTTGCCGTCGTTAGGTTATATTCCCCCGGCTCCGGTGAAGGATTCTCGATGGGGTTATCGTTCCAAACAAAGGCATAATTCCCTCCGGACAAGGAACTAATGGGATCCCCAAAGAACCAACCAAGTTCATCGCTGGTAATTTCCCATCCAAAGTCTCCATAAAGAGACTGAGTTACCCAGTTGGCCGGATTGGAAAAATCATCGGACCAGAGGAAATCTCCCCGGTCGGTCTGGCTATGATCCACCGTTGATGCATGCACCGGGGTGGTAGCTAACCTTGAAATAGCCGGAATTTCCTTAACTCCGGGAGCCACTTTGTACTGTGCATCCACGGAGACAGCAAGAACAACGGCCGCAACTAACGTAAAAATTTTTTTCATTCTCATAATTTTTTGGCGGGCTGAAATTAGTAAAAATACCGGGGTAACGGCACACGTAAAAAAGATAATTCGTTTAAAACGTTTGAATTTTATGCTATAAAAAAATAGCCGCCCGAAGGCGGCTATTCTATTTTTTTTGTTGCTGAGCAACTTATTTTACCATCATTTTGCGGCTAAGCTTGCTTTCGCCTGCAGTTACAGTGTAGCTGTAAGTTCCTGCGCTGAGCTTGGCGATGCTGAGGTCAATTACATGTTCGCCGGCCGGACGAAGTCCTTCTTCCTGAGCGATAACTAATTTACCTGTGATATCGAAAACCTCAATAGAAACGCGCTGGGCATTTTCAAGGGTATAGGCAATACGAGTAGCATCTTCAGCGGGGTTCGGGAAATTTTGTCCGAGGCTAAATTCTGCGGCGCCAACATTTGTTAAGCCTGTAGATATTTGAGCATTTGGATCGAAGTTCAAACGAACCATAGGAACATCGGTGGTATAGTACCAATCGAACGTAGGGAATGCTCCGTATACGAAGGAAGTCTGAATAGGCGCATTGCGAGACTCTCCTATCTGTACATTGGTTCCGCCGTAATGCTCGATAGCTGGCATAACGAAATCGCCGGCAAATACATCTACCGGTTCTTCCAAAACAAACGTGTGCCATACCGGCGCGGCTTCACCATCGTTAAGCAATGACTCAACGATTTCTTGCTCACTAGACTGCACCAAAGGATCGAAAGTTTCACTGTCAATATCACGGAGAGAGGCTATCACTTCCGTTCCTGCAACTGAACCTTCCATAAAAGCTACATCAACCGCATAAATAGTAGCATCGTTGAAGATCTGATAAATAGGGGCAGAAATCCATTCAGAAGTTCCATCTCCAGGGAATACGCCAGTAAAACTATTGTTGTCGCGTCCAAATTTCCACTGGCTTACACGGAATTCCTGGCTCAGGGTATTGTTCTCAGGTGACTCCTCCATTCCATCTGAGGATATCGTGTAATCTACGGTGTACGGACCTCCCTGAGCCGGAGGTGTATATCCCATTACGATAGCTGAGTCGGAAGTTGCATAAGCGAGAGTTATGGGGTCTGAGGTACCCACATTTGTACCATTTACCGTTACGTCCATTACCGTGTTGGTTTGGTCAAAAACTCCCTGGTTGGTAAAGTCGGAACGGAACTGCATTTCAAAAAGCTGACCGAAAGGAATAACACCATATTCGTAAATGCCCGTATTGTTGTAGTCAGTATAGGTTACCGCATCAATTCGAATGTCGTCTTCCGGGGTGTCAAACAACTGAACGTCATCAATCATCCAAGCGTAACCCCAGGTTCCTTTCCAACGAAAACGAATCCATACAGTAGACTCTCCGCCAGCAGCAGAAGATATGTCAAAGGTGAAGTAGGTGGGGTTGTTTACAGGGTCTTGGGTTTGCATGGTTGGCCACAACTCCCAGCGGTTGTTTGGAGAATCTGAAACTTCGAAGGTGGTAAGGCTTGGCCAGTTAACTCCGTCGGTAGAAACTTCTATCAGACAGTATTCGTTTCCATCACTGTTGCCACCATCCCACATGCGATAATAGGTTTCGAAAGAAATACTAACATATGGATGCGTTGAGCAGTCAATAGGCTGCGCGGTCTGGATCCAACAGTTTTCAATGCCGGTGCCACCTTCTTCGCCTCCAAAAAGATCAGAGTCAACCAATGCGATACCGTTGGCTGCGGTGGTTGAGGTAAGCGCTGGAATAGGAGCGAAACCAGTAGGTTCCACATTTCCAATCTGCCAGTCAAGACCATCTACAAACTGGGTAAGCCCCTGGCTGTAAGCATCGCCAATAGTCCAATCAGAAGCCTGTGAAAAATCATTTGACCAAAATACTTCGCGGTCAGTTTGAGCCTGTGATTGCGCATTTTGGCCTGTAACGCGCAAGTCCTGAGCTTTGGTTTTGGCCATCGGCTGGATTTGCTGGGCACTAACAGTGCCGGCAAAAAGCGCCGCAATAGCCATTGCGTAAAATTTCTTCATAGCATTAAGGTGTTAATACAAAAGTGAATATTAATTGATTTCAAAAGCGGGGCAAATATAGCAAATCCTTCTCAAAGAAAGCGTCCATAATAGCCATAATAGATACATCGAGCAAGCCTAAATCCCTACCTCTCAATGGAAAACCACTTGGGGCTCACGCTTCAGCAAATAACTCCATCGGCGGACATGTACACACCAAGTTTCTATCTCCGTATGCATTGTCTACACGAGACACGGCCGTCCAAAATTTAGCTTCCGCAACATAAGGCAAGGGGAATGCTGCCTTCTCTCTGGAATATGCATGGGTCCATTCGCTTGCGCAGACTTCCGAAACCGTATGCGGCGCCATTTTAAGAACATTATCACTCTTATCTGCTAATCCCATAACTACTTCTCGTATCTCTTCTCGTATCTGCAACATTGCCTCGCAAAAACGATCCAATTCCTCTTTCGGCTCGCTCTCCGTGGGCTCAATCATAAGGGTGCCTGCAACGGGAAAGGAAACAGTAGGCGCATGAAATCCATAATCCATGAGACGTTTGGCAATATCTTCCACCTCGATTCCGGCCGGTTTAAATTCCCTGCAATCAACGATTAATTCGTGGGCTACTGTATTGTTGGCGCCTGTATAAAGCAATTCGTATCCTCCGGATAGTCTGGCTCGAATGTAATTAGCATTCAGGATAGCAAACCTTGTAGCTTCGGTAAGCCCTTTTGAACCTAACATCCGGATATATCCGTAAGAAATAAGCAATATAAGAGCACTGCCGAAAGGTGCAGACGAAACCGCATTAATTGCCTTGCTGCCACCCGTTGTAACGAGGGGGTTTCCAGGCAAAAATGGCACCAAATGAGGCGCGACACCAATCGGGCCCATGCCCGGACCACCCCCGCCGTGAGGAATGGCAAATGTTTTATGAAGGTTCAGGTGGCATACATCTGCTCCGATTCTTCCGGGAGAGGTTAGGCCAACCTGTGCATTCATATTCGCACCATCCATGTATACCTGGCCTCCGAATTGGTGAATTACGGATGTTATTTCCCTTACTTCTTCCTCAAAAATACCATGAGTAGAAGGATATGTAAGCATCAGAGCTCCCAGCCTGTCTTTGTATTGTTCCGCTTTTGATTTTAAATCGCTGAGGTCGATATTTCCCTTGTCATCACAAGCAACTACCACTACATGCATACCGGCCATTACTGCGCTGGCAGGGTTGGTTCCATGGGCCGACGAAGGTATTAGGCAGACATCTCTGTGCGATTCGCTCCGAGACTCATGATAGGCTCGGATAACAAGTAACCCGGCATATTCCCCCTGAGCTCCCGAATTGGGCTGCAGGCTTACACCGGCAAATCCAGTCACATCGCTTAAATCCTGCTCGAGCCTTGCTAATATTTCTCTGTATCCTTCTGCCTGGTCTACCGGTGCAAAAGGATGAAGATCTGCAAATTCCGGCCAGGTGATGGGCATAAGCTCTGCGGCTGCATTGAGCTTCATGGTGCAGGATCCCAGCGGAATCATAGCATGCACCAGCGACAAATCTCTGTTCTCAAGCTTCTTCATGTACCTCATCATTTCTGATTCAGAACGATGTGAATTGAAAACGGGATGTGTTAAGATATCGTCTGAGCGACGCAGCGACCGCAAGTTATCGGCAAGACCTGCCTGAGACCATTCATTGCCGTTGCCTCCAAAAACGCAAAGGATGTCTGCCAAGTCCTGGGTAGAAGTAGTTTCGTTAAGCGAAATTCCTATCATCTTCCCTGAATAATAGAAGTTCATTCCCGCTGCAATTGCTTTAGATTGAATATCACCTATATTCTCTCCGCCATCCACATAAATCGTATCGAAAAAGGAGTCGTGTTTAAGGTTAAAGCCGAGTTGTTTCAGCCCACCGGCAAGCTTCAGAGCCAGCTCATGAATTCGGGCAGAAATTCGTTGTAAGCCTTCCGGCCCGTGATAAACGGCATACATTCCCGCCATTACGGCAAGCAGGGCCTGCGCTGTGCATATATTCGACGTCGCCTTATCCCTGCGAATATGCTGCTCCCTCGTTTGAAGCGCCATTCTATAGCCGGTTTTTCCCCTTCTGTCTTTGGATACCCCAATAATCCTTCCCGGCAATAATCTCCTAAACTCGTCTTTCGATGCAAAAAATGCCGCGTGCGGGCCGCCGTAGCCCATCGGCACTCCAAAACGCTGGCTGTTCCCCAAAACCACGTCTGCGCCCCATTTTCCAGGCGGAACAAGACTTACAAGCGCCATTAAATCACTGGCTACCGCCACTCGTGCACCAGACGCATGGGCTCTAGCGCAGAGATCACTCAAATCGCGAACCCTTCCTTCCATGTCCGGATATTGCAACAATATTCCGAAAACTGAAGTTCCAAATTCCATCGCTTCGGGTTCAACCACCACCACGTTAATCCCGACATGCCTGGCGCGCATTTTTAACACATCAATTGTTTGAGGGAAACAGGCAGAATCCACAAGAAAATCGTTGCAGTCCGATTGCTCCTGGGCTTTGCTCCTGGAATGAAAAAACATAAACATAGCTTCGGCAGCGGCAGTACCCTCATCCAGCAACGATGCATTCGCTAATTCCATACCCGTTAAATCGCTTACCATTGTCTGGAAATTGAGGAGTGCCTCCAAACGACCCTGAGCAATTTCTGCCTGATACGGAGTATAAGCCGTATACCAGCCCGGATTCTCCAACACATTTCGCTGTATAACCGGCGGAACGATACAAGGATGATATCCCAACCCGATAAAACAGCGGAAAACTTTATTCTTAGCCCCCAGCTGCTTAATATGGCGCAGATAAGCATATTCGCTCATCGCCTCTCCGGCCTTGAGGGGTTGCTCCAAACGAATTCCGGCAGGAACAGTAAGGTGTATTAACTCATCCAGACTTTTAACGCCTATCGTTCTGAGCATAGATTCGAGATCTGCTTTTCCTGGACCGATATGGCGGCTTTCAAATTCTCCTTGTTGCATGGTTTTCAAGAATTGGATACAAATATACGGCCGGAATTCTTCTTTGCGAATTACCTGCCTTGCAGGTTTTTTTCCGGCCGTAATACTATCTTTGAACACCTATGAATGCCCTTCTGTTCTATCAGGCGAGTCTTTTGCGACTATTGTTTTCCATGGTGTTTTTCTCCCTGCTACCTACCGGTGCGCTCCATTCTCAGGACCTCATTTTAACTATGTCTGGCATCGACATCCCCTGCCAGATTATTAGTGACACGAGCATTAAAATCCATTTTAACCTAGAAAAATCACGCGGGAAAATTCGGCCTAAAAGCATTCATAGAAGCGAAGTGTTTAGCATAACCCGAAATGGTTTGGAAGAGGTTCTCTACGTAAAAGATACCGTTTTCGGCGACGACCTCAGCGTACAGGAAATGCGGATTTTTATTGCCGGAGAAAAAGACGGCAGAACAAACTACAATACAATGCCTACCATGCTTGTGGGTATGGCATTGGCAGGAACGGCAGCGTATTTCGCTGAAGGGGCCTTTATGGGCACTCTCGCAGTGCCGCTGGTATACCCCCTTTTTCACCTCTTGCCCACCATAAAAATTCGGGAGAAAACCATAACAGACCCTAATCACCGCTATAATGAAATTTACGCAACCGGCTATGAAGGTGTTGCTCGGTCACGCAAACTATTAGCCGCTTTTAAGGGGGTTCTAATTGGCGCCGCTTCGGGATATCTGCTATACAGGATTACTCCTGGCTAAATGCGTTCTGTAAGCTTTTTTACAGCGTGCCTAATAAACTCCCGCATATTTATTAGTTTAAGCGCGCTTCTATTATGCCTGCATACTAATTTGCAGCTTGGGCAACCTTTGGATGGTCCGTTCGCTTGCTTTGCTTTCTTTTCGACGTTCTTCTGCTACAGGCTATTCAGCGAATCTCTTTTGTTGCAGCGCGGATGGAAAGCCGTTTCGGGTTCAACCGAAATAATTACGCTGCTGGCCGGGATAATTGCTTTCCTGCTCCTTTTTCTGATTGAACCTGCACAGCAGAAATATCTGATTCCGGCAGTTATTTTCGCGCTGCTCTACGCCATCCCGTTATTTGAAAGTTCTGCCATTGCCATGCAAAAGGCAGCAAAACTATTGCCCGGCAGGCAAAAGGGCCTCTCCAAACTTCTTTTAATTTGTCTAACCTGGTCGTGGACAACCGTAGTGCTTCCCTACGCAGGAAGACCTGACAACATACCCTACCTTATTCTAGCTGGAAGCGTTGTTTCCAGGGCTTTATTCATTGCCGGCCTTACCATTCCCTTCGATATACGCGATCGGTTACTTGACGGACCTAATATGAAAACGATTCCCCAGCGCTTTGGGGTAAATACAAGCCTATTTATTGCTGTTTTTGCTTTGCTTTTGGCCGCACTTTTACTGATTTGCCTGGCATTTCGCCATGCTCAAGCATCGCCATTTTTTCTGGCTGAAGCAGCTGGAACGGTAGTGGCTATACCACTGATTCTGGCCTCTCCCAAACAACCCGCAGGTTTATATTTTACCGGAATACTCGACGGCCTCCTGGTCCTTACGCCCTTGTTTAGCCTGGTTATTAAGGGTTTTCAATAAAAACCTGATCCAGGGCATCGCAGAAGGCAGCACTTACTCTATGAACGTCTTCCATGCTGTGAGCGGCAGATATAAATCCTACTTCGTAACCGGAAGGACCTAAATAAACGCCTCGTTCCATAAGCGCCAAATGGAGGGGGGCAAACCAGCGCATGCTATCAGCGCTAATTTCCGAAGACTTGCGAATAGCAATGTTATCGCTGAATGCCAACCAAAAAATGGATCCCATCTTATACATATTAAATGTATATCCTTTGGAGCGCGTATGGGTCAAAATTCCCTCACACAATACCTGCGTTTTTAGCTCCAAATCTTCGTAGAAGCCGGGCATAAGACATTCGCGCAGCTGAGCAGCACCAGCGGCCATGGCTACCGGATTTCCTGAGAGAGTTCCGGCCTGGTAAACAGGCCCTTCGGGAGCGACTTTAGCCATTACCTCTGCACTTGCACCATAGGCCCCTACCGGAAATCCACCGCCAATAATCTTTCCGAAAGCCATTACATCGGGCCGAATACCATAATACCCTGCCGCTCCTTCAAATCCGAGGCGAAACCCTGAAATAACTTCATCAAAAAAGAGTAAAATGCCCTCCCGATCGCAGATTTCCCTCAAAAAGTGGAGAAACTCAGCTCCCTGAATCAATAAGCCATTATTGGCCGGAACAGGTTCAATAGCAATACAGGCAATCTGATTCCGATATTTTATCACGGCATTTTCGACCGCTTCTTTGTCGTTCAGCGGAAGAACAATGGTTTCTCTGGCAAAGCCTTCAGGAATTCCTGCCGATGAGGATGTTCCCAGCGTAGCCAAGCCCGATCCGGCTTTAACCAATAGCGAATCGACATGACCGTGGTAGCATCCTTCGAATTTAATAACCTTATCTCGCCCTGTATAACCTCTGGCTAAACGAAGTGCAGACATTGCTGCTTCCGTGCCCGAACTAACAAAGCGAATTCTCTCCAAATAGCGATGATTACTTATAATCAACTCTCCCAGTTCGTTCTCCAAACGGGTAGGTGCGCCAAAGGAAGTGCCATTCTTCATAACCTCGCTTACTCTTGAGAGAACAGCATCATTGGCATGCCCAAGAATAAGCGGCCCCCAGGAACAGCAAAGGTCTATGAACTCATTATCATCCTCATCCCAAACGCGCGAACCCTTGCCTCTTTTAAAAAACACCGGTGTTCCACCTACTGCTTTAAACGCCCTAACAGGAGAGTTAACACCCCCAGGAAATAGCTTTTTAGATTTTTCAAATAGTTTCTCAGACTCTGTCCGTTTCATACTTGTGTTGATTTGTACCTTTGGCAGGCCTGCAAAAGTAGTACAAAGATGTCGCCGGAACAGTTTCAATTCAATCTGGAGTTTGCTAAAGACCAGGACCACAGAGATGCGCTGGCATCTTTTAGGGAGGAATTCCTGTTTCCGCAATTTAAGGGGGGAAAGTGCCTTTATTTTACCGGAAATTCTCTGGGACTTCAACCAAAGGAAGCAAAGGCGGCTCTTGAGCTCGAATTAGAAGATTGGGCAACATGGGGCGTTGAGGGGCACTTTCATGCCCGAAATCCCTGGTACTCGTACCATGAAAAATTCAGTCCTCTGCTCGCAGAACTTACCGGTTCTCTTCCGCTGGAAGTCGTTGCGATGAACGGCCTTACTGTTAATCTGCATTTGCTCATGGCATCATTCTATCGTCCGAGCGCAAAGCGATGTAAAATTCTCACCGAACGAAAAGCTTTTCCTTCCGATCTATATGCTGTGGAATCGCAAATAAAATTTCATGGGTATAATCCACAGGATAATCATATAGAAATTGAGGCCTCGGGAGATTCTGCCATTATTGAAGAAGCGGAAATCGAACGTGTTCTTCAGGAGCAGGGAGATGAAATTGCGCTGGTTTTACTGGGTGGAGTTAATTATTACAGCGGCCAGGTGTTAGACATTCCTCGCATAACGCGGGCTGCTCATAATGCCGGAGCCGTTATTGGCTTCGATCTGGCACATGCCATTGGCAATATCCCACTTCGACTTCATGAGTGGGGGCCGGACTTTGCCTGTTGGTGCAGCTATAAATATCTCAATAGCGGACCAGGCAGTGTCGCTGGCGCCTTTGTCCACGAAAGGCATGCACTAAACCGCAACCTGCCTAGACTTGCAGGATGGTGGGGTCACAACAAGGATTCGCGCTTTCAAATGGAGGCCGATTTTGATCCTATTCCGGGGGCGGAGGGTTGGCAATTATCCAATGCTCCCGTATTAAGTATGGCAGTGCATAAACTAGCGCTGGAACAATTTTCTCGGGCAGGAATGGATAATTTACGGGAAAAATCGCTCCGACTCACGGCTTACTTGGAGTTTGTAATTGAGCACGTCACGAAAAATAGCACCTCTGCGCCGTTCGAATTAGTTAGTCCCTCCGACCCCAACCGCAGAGGCTGCCAATTGTCAATACGCTGCCACGGCCATGGGAGAGGTCTTTTTCAAGCGCTAAACGAACGGGGCGTAATCGCCGATTGGAGAGAACCTAATGTAATCCGTTTGGCACCGGTTCCATTGTATAATAACTTTGAAGATATTTACCACTTTGGAAGCATATTGCTTTCTATCTTAAACTCATAATTTATGGCCACAACAAAATTTGCCGTAATAGGTGTTGGCAAATACGGCAGTGCTATCGCGAGAGAATTGGCAGCCAAAGGAGCAGAAGTTTACGCCTTCGACGTGGATCCGGAAAAGATTGAATCCATTAAAGATGAGGTTGCTGCGGCAATTTCACTGGATACCACAGACAAAAAAGCCTTGATTGCACATAACGTCGAGGAAATGGATGCCGTTGTAATTGCTATCGGCGAAGATTTTGAAGCAGTTGTGCTCACTGCCTTCAACCTGCTCGATTTGGAAATACCACGAGTTATTTCCAGAGCCAGTGGCCCCAATCAGCAGCGGATTCTGGAAAAAATTGGCGTAACTGAAATCCTGTCTCCGGAATCTGAAGTGGCAACCCGCGTGGCCGAACGACTCGTAAACCCGAATATTACTGCGTTTCTTTCTTTGCCGGATGAATACGAAATCGCTGAAATTAAGGCTCCCTCTGGAATAGCCAACAGAAGTCTTGGCGATATAGACTTAACCCACAAGTATAACCTGACGCTTATAACCCTCAAACGAGAATTTGAGGTTAAAGAAGACGGAGAATTAATTAAGGAAGAACATATTTTAGGTGTTCCCCGAAATGAGACGGTTGTTTATGAAACCGACACGCTCGTTGTTTTTGGCACACTTCAGAATGTGAAGCGCTTTCTGGAAATTAACGGATAAGGGCTTCATTCCCGCGCAATTGCGTTGATTCTACAAGTATTTCTGAAAGCGTCTAATTCATGCTTAAAGCGGAATAGCTGGATATATGGCCCGAATCCATCACGATAGCTTAACAGACCGTCGGACTGGTCATTTAAGATACCGTTCAGAATACAGGCGGCAAATGGGAATTAGCGTATAACAGTTACATGTCCGCGAATCTGTGTCCAATCTGAAATATTGCCAAAAGCATCCATTACATATTTATAGCGAACAACCCAGACGTATACCTCGGATTCCACATAGTGCTCTCCACCCAGAAAACTACCGTCCCATGCCTTTTGGATATTGTCCGATTCAAATACAAGTTCTCCCCATCGGTTGTAAATCTCCATTTCAAAATCGGTAATATTCTCTCCCTTAGCAAAGAAAGCGTCATTAAACCCATCATTATCCGGTGTAAACGCATTAGGAATGTATAGAAAATCCCCAACACAAGTGTTATATACATATACGCTGTCGGTGCCGGAACATCCAAATGGATTAATAACCTGAACCCAGAAAAGCCCGCCATTATCGACGGAAATGCTCTGAGATGTTTCTCCTGTGCTCCAAATAAATAGTGAACCCTGATTGCCTGCATTCAAAAAGAGACTGTAGGGTGGGTCATTAAAACACATCGATGTATCCAACCCAAGGTTCGGATCGGGATTCGGATAGAAAACTACAGATATTTCATCCTCGGTAAAGCAATATCCATTATCAACTGTCACCTCATAGTTACCTGTTTGCTCCACTACTATCTGCTGAGTGTCCTCCCCGGTACTCCAATCAAAATTCAAACCAGGGTTACCGGCATCGAGCACTAAGGTAACATCCTCACAGTAAGCCTGATCCGGGCCTAGATTAACCAATGGGTACGTTTCCACCAACAATGCCGATTCATCTTCAGATACACAGCCCCACTCGTTGGTAACCGTTACGGAATATATAGCTTCCTGATTTACTGTTATAGTCTGAGAACTCGCACCATTGCTCCAGGAAAAGGCTGAGCCCGCATTTTCTGCATCGAGCGTTATAAAATCGCTTTCACAAATGGTGCTTACTTCGGGCAGGTTAATCACTGGATTTTCATAAAAAGAAATGGACACAGTATCGGAACTTACACAATCGAAAAAATCAGTAACCTGAACCCAGTATTCTCCAGACTCATTAAGCAGCACCGCCTGACTTATCTGACCGTTTGACCACAGGTAATCGCTACCCACATTTTGGGCATTAAGTATGGCCTGTTCGCCTTCACACAAGGACTGATCCGGACCAAGATTTACGTTAGGTAGCTGATGCACCACTACATTCAAGGCATCGGTGGCTTCGCATCCCAACGGACTTGTTACAGTTACAAAGTAATTACCTGATTCGGTAACTTCAATAGATGCCGTAGTTTCACCGGTAGACCATTCAAAATCGTTATCCGGGCCGAAATTGGCTGAAAGTGTTACAGTTTCACCTTCACATATCTGCTGATCGGGACCAAGTTCGAGGATGCTAAATAGCAATTGAATATCCACAGTTTCGGTAACAAAACAACCTCCTCCATCTGTCGCTGTGACCGTAAACGACTCACTCACATTTTGTGTAATTATGGGGTTGGGTATCGCGCCATTGCTCAAGACATTAGACGGTGTCCATTCCCATACGAAAGGCCCTCCGGCAGTAGGCTCGGCATTTAACTGAAATCCCTGCACAGTGCATAGTGAAGTATCCGGCGTTACAATTAAGTCGAACGATTCATATACAATAAACTCCACCTCTTCGCTCAGGGTGCAACCGGCAATTGGGTCCGTAACATTGATAGTATATGTAATGGATGTTGGTGGGGTTGTGGTTGGATTAGGAATATCCGTATCACTTAAATAATCGGCAGGAGACCATTCATAGACTAAGCCCTGAACATTTCCCGTAACGGTAGCCAGCAGCTGCGCGGTTTCCCCTGCGCAAAAATTATTCAAATCTGTTTCAACTATTAAATCGAATAGCTGGTTCACGGTTATCGTTACTCCGCCATCCGCCCAGCACCCTTCTTCATTGCTCACATTTACACTGTAGAAAGTAGTTTGTTGCGGAGTGGCAACCGGACTTTCAACCGTAGTACTGCTAAGTGATCCATCTTCGGGAAACCAATTATAAATGTAATCTCCATCTTCAACGCTAGGAACAGCTTCCAAAGGTATCCCAGAGATATCACAAATAATGGTATCTGGAGTCATTGCCAGGGTAAATGGCTGACCGACCTGGATTAAAATAGAATCCGTGTAGGTACACCCATAAACGGGATCATACACTTCAACGAAATACATCGTATCCTCCTCCGGAGTAACAGTAGGCGTAGCGCTGGTAGGATCGTCTATCATATAATCCGGTGTCCAGGCAAAGTCGTAACCAGCCGGATCCGACGCTCCAATAAATATATTGTCCAGTGTCCAGTTATCCTGATCCACCCCGCTATTAGCCAATTGCCTCCAACGGAAGCGGGTGCTGGCCGTCTGAGCCGCCGGGGGAATATCAATAGATACCGGCGTTAGGTTGGGATAAGCAAACTCCTGCAGTGTTTGAATAATGGTCCAGGATACGCCGTTGTTTATTGAATATTCAACCACAACATCCTCTCCCGGATCGACATTATCGCAGGGAAATGAGCCTGTACCAATCCGAATGGTAAATTCTAATGTTCCTCCATTCAAAACATTAAGATTAATAGTGCTCGCGCTTCGTGTGCCGGAGGCATTAAACCAAAGCGCATTTCCACTCACTGTTCCACAACCAAAATCTTCTGCCCCGCCGGAAATTCCCGACCAAAGACCCCAGCTAATTGCAGGGTCAAAATCTTCTTCAAAAATCACCTCTTGAATGTCTGTAGTAAAATGAGCCTCCCCGCCGAGACAAAACATATCAATATCTGTCTCAGCATCGAAGTTCATTATAAACCCATCCAAAACCTCAATATACAGGCTATCTGAATTGGTTCCGCAACCGGTTGGTGTAGAAACAGTTACTTTATACCATGTAGATTGCAATGGTGTGGCAACAGGATTCGGAATAGTTGGATCTGATAGCCCGGCGGCAGGCTCCCAAAGGTATTCGTAGATGTTTGAAGGCGGGGTAACAATCACATTCAATTGAACCTCCTGATACTGGCAAATTTCGTCCAGGCTTTGGAACATTTCTAATACCGGCGGCTCTGGAACCTCAACAGCGAAGTACTGCTCTTCGGTGCAACCAGATATAAACTGATCTCCATATGCCACGTAAATGTCAGATACTATTGGGGGATAAAGGGTAAGCTGCGGCCCCA
>Ga0315906_10003088_pt1 | contig 22354 bp, 15 predicted proteins | sample LakEriMetagenome_4_FD_203526 | JGI IMG/M metagenome (GOLD analysis project Ga0315906, IMG submission 203526) | Freshwater fungal communities from buoy surface, Lake Erie, Ohio, United States - Buoy 2 MA122 | ecosystem: Environmental > Aquatic > Freshwater > Lake > Lake biofilm | place: USA...
CGTTCCGCCACCTCGCGGCGCTCGGCGTCTTCTCGAAGGTCGCCGGACTGGTCTGGGGCCGGGTCGAACATTGGTCGGACGAGGGCTGCCCGATCGCGGTCGAGGATCTCCTTCTCGAGGCGATCCGTGGCGAACTTGGGCGCGATCCGGCGTTCCCGATCGCGACCGACTTCGACTGCTGCCACACGACCCCGATGCTGACGATCGCGCAGGGCGTGCGCGTGCGCCTTGACACGCACGGCGCGGCTGCACAGATCACGGTGCTCGAGCCAGCGGTGGTGAGTTGACGGCGGGGGCTGTTGCCCCCCGTTTCGATCGCCACCCTGCTCGCAAGGTGCGAAGGGATCGGCCGTCACCCCCTCTAGGACGCTCAGAACGCGATCTAAAGTTGGGATCCGTTTCGCCCGGGGAGTTCAACCGGTCGGCCTCTCGCGAGGTCGACCGGTTTGTTTACGGGCCGAATCGGATGAAACCCCCTGGCTCGGTCGCTCCCATCGGGCGAACCGCTGCGAAACTGCCTCGCGCCCGATCGTGGAGAGGACTCTCTCATCGGTTCCGGATCTGCCCGGCGCCTGCCAGCTCGTTCACGCCCTGCGCAGCACCACCGGCAACGCCAACGGGCTGCGGAAACTCGTCGTCGGTCGCCACTGCAGTTCGTCCCAACTGCACGCGAGTTCGATCCGGCTGAACCTGCGCAGCAGTTCGGTGAACATGCGGACGGCCTCCATGCGCGCCAGCGCCGAGCCGACGCAGTAGTGCACGCCGTGACCGAAGGAAAGATGGTGGTTGGGCGTGCGCGCCACATCGAAGCGGTCGGGCTCGGGGAACGCCTCGGCGTCGCGGTTGGCCGACGCCAGACCGAGCGACACGACCGCGCCCGGCTCGAAGCGCACGCCGTGGAGGTCGATCGGGCTCTCGACCTTGCGGGCGATGAACTGCGCGGGCGCGTCGTAGCGCAGCATCTCCTCGACCGCGCTCGCGACGAGCGCAGGATCGCCGCGCAGGCGCTCCATCTGCGCGGGGAACTGCAGCAGGCGCAGCATGCCGTTCGCGAGCAGGCATGTCGTCGTCTCCTGCCCGGCGTTGACGAGGCCGAGGACATTGGCGACCAGTTCTCCCGTGTCGAGGATCTGGCCTTCGTCCTGCGCGCGTGCGAGCGCCGACAGCATGCCCAGGCCGGGCGCGCGCCGCGCCTCGTCGATCAGCTCGCCAAGCCGCGCCTCGAGGCCCGCGACGGCCGCAAGCGCGTGTTCCGTGCGATCGACGATCGAGGTCGGCCAGTGGCCGATCCACGCGTAGACATCGTCCGTCCAGCGCTTCATCTGCTGCTGGTCCGCGAGCGGGATCCCGAGGACCGTCAGGATGATGTTGCCCGGCAGGAGGTTGGTCAGGCGCTCGACGAGATCGACGGGTTCGTCGGTCGGCAAGTCGTCGAGCAGCCGGACGAGGCACGCGTCGACCACGGGCGCGTACCCGGCGATCTGGTGCGGCACGAAGGTCTGCATCACCAGGCGCTTGATGCGCGCGTGCGTCTCGCCTTCGGTGAAGACGAGGCGCGGGACGAGCAGGCGCTGCAGCGGGCCCGTGCGCGCGCGCTCGGCGGGCGGCAGCCGGTCGAGCAGGTGCTCGATGCGGTGGTTGGTGGCGCCGCTTGCGTGCAGCAGCGCAAGCACATCGGCGTGGCGCGTCGCAACCCAGGTGTTGGCCAGAGGGTTCCACCAGAGCGGCTGCTCGTCGCGCATGCGCGCGTAGGTCGGGTAGGGATCGGCGATGATCCGCGGATCGTGCAGGTCGAACGCGATGGGCTTGGTGTGGTCCATGGTGGGTGGCGAGGGTCAAGCCGGAGCGTCTGGGCAGATCAGCTCCGTTGACCACGATACCTCGCAGCGGATTTCCCCACGAATCACGGCGAGGACCCGCGCCCCGCTCCCGTGTTGGCAGCGGCGGCCCGCATCACAAGCACCCAGTCCTGGGGCGACGGAACGGTGGGCGTCGACCATTCTGACAAGCCTGTCACCTCGCCAAGGTCGAAGCGGCGGCCCGTCGCGGGGTCGAACCAGAACGAGCTGTAGCGGGTGCTCGGGTCGAGCCCGTTCACGCGGAAGCCGCTCCAGTCGTAGATGCCGCGCTTCGGAAGGTACGCAACAAGCAGTTCGCCCGAGATGCCGGCGGCGACCGCGCCGCCCTCGGCCCACTCCGGGTGCGGTTCCATGCGGTGCCACGGCAGTTCCTCGAGCAGCCGCTTGGCGAGCCCGAGCTGGGTCGAGCCGGGAAACGCCATGCCCTCGCGCCAGGTCGTGAAGTCGTAGACCGGCGTGATGCCGGGGTCGCCGTCGATGCTCGCCTGCCAGATGCCCGCCGCGCCGTAGGTGTGACCCGCCGCGCCCGACAGCATGAGCGTCCAGAAGAGATGGCGCTGGATGTCCGCGAAGTTCGTCTGCATGTGGCGCTCGTAGCACGCTTCGCCGCAGAGCGCAGGGCGTTTGGGCGCGTGCGCGAGCGACGCGCGGAGAAGCCGCAGCGTTTCGTTCGCCGTGTTCAGCCCGTCGTGGCCGATGCCGACCATGTCGAAGTCGAACCGGTCGTTGCCGCGCGCGATCGATGCGCGCGGATCGCCGGGCGAGTGGTAGGTCAGCGGGCGGCGGAACGGATCGGTCGCGCGGACATACTCGGCGAGATCCGCCCACGGGCCGTTGCCGTCGCTCGCCTCGCCGCCGAGGATCCAGACGACCGGTGACGCTCCGTAGCGCGCGATGAGATGGCGCCAGTGGCGCTTGAATCCGTCGAGACCGACCTGATTGATGGTCGACTGGCCACCCGCCTGCGGGCGCCCCCAGCCGCCGACGATCGCTGGAACGATCGAATGCGCGATGAGCGTCGAGATGCGCGCGTCGGCGGCGTCGAAGTACGCGGGGTTCACCGTGCGGAAATCGAGCGTCGTGTACGGCAACCCCGCTTCGTTCGCCCAGCGCGGCTCGAGCATCGCCTCGTCGGGATACGGGCCACAGACGATCTGGACGACGTTGAAACCCTTCGCCGCGCGATCGGCGCAGAGTTCATCGAAGCCCTTCGCGTCGATCCGCTTGCAAAGCCCCTTCCACCAGGTGTCGCCGAGCCAGAGGAAGGGCGTGCCGTCCACATGCTCGAAGTGGCGCCGATCGGCGGCGATGCGCACGGGGCCGTGCGCGATGAGAGGATTCGCGCTCTTCGCGGGCGCAACGACGACCACGCCCGATGCAGCGTGGAGACCGGCGTCGTTCTCCGCAGAGCACTCGGTGCGGTAGCGATGGACGCCGACCGCCGGCGACGCGTAGCGCACCTTCCAAGTGTCACCCCCCGCCCAGAAGGCGGGAACGCGAAGGACTTGGCCGTCGGGTGCATCGAAGACGACATCGAGTTCGATGGTCGCGAAGGCGTCCGCGTGCGGAGCTTTCGCGGCGAAGGCGATCTCGATGACCTGATTCGCGGTGGTTTCAAGGGGCGGAAGGACGGCCGCGCGGCAGTCAGGTCCAAGGCCTAGAAAGAGCGGTGCGATGATCGCGAGCCACCGCGGCGTGATGAGCGACTTTCGATGCGTCATGAGTTGAACCACTCCGCGTGGTCGCGCACTTATACCACCGCGACACTCTATCCACGCGATCTGCGACGGGCCGCTTCCGCTACGCTTTGCGCGTCACGGCGATTTCGAGCGGACGAACGCATGCCGACCACCCTTCCCCCCAGCATCTTCAACGATGTCGTCGGCCCCGTGATGCGCGGGCCATCGAGTTCGCATTCGGCCGCGTCGGTGCGAATCGGGCGGCTCGCGCGCGATCTCTGCGGCGGCACGCCCGACGAGGTCGTGATCGAGTTCGACACCGAGGGTTCGCTCGCGACCACGCACGAGAGCCAGGGCTCGGACATCGGGCTCTTCGCCGGGCTCCTCGGCTGGGACGCGGACGACGAGCGGCTGCCGCGCAGCGCCGAGGCGCTCGCGCAGGCGGGCGTCGCGCTCGCGATCCGCGTCGCCACGCTGCACGACCCGCATCCGAACACCTATCGGCTGACGCTGCGGCGAGGCGGGGTCGAACATCGGCTCGTTGCGCTCTCGACCGGCGGCGGCATGATCGAGGTCGTGTCGATCGACGGCGCGAAGGTCACGCTGTACGGCGACTACGCGGTGACGGTGCTTGACACGCGCGATGACGGACGATCGACGGCGGCCGCGCTCGAGGCGCGTGGCGAACTCGATGCGGTGCGACTTACGGGTACTTCGCCGACGAGCGTGATCGTGTGCGCGCAGCGGTTCCTGACGGACGCCGAAGTCGCGACGCTGCCGATGGTGACGCGCGCGCGGCGACTTTCGCCGGTGCTGCCCGTCCGATCACGACGCGGACTGACCGTGCCATTCCTCCATGCAGGCGAGATGGCGCGCGTCGCCGACCCCGCTTCGCGCCGGCTGTCCGACTTCGCGCTCGACTACGAGTGCGCGCGCGGCGGCATCGCGCAGGAAGAGGTGTTCGCGCAGATGCGCAGGATCCTCGGCATCGTCCGCGATGGCGTCAGGATCGGCCTCGCGGGCACGGAGTACGCCGATCGCATCCTGCCTCGGCAGAGCCATCGTTTCGCCGAAATGCTCGAGAAGCGACAGCTCCTCGCGGGCGGCATGCTCAATCGCGCGATCCTCTACGTGACCGCGCTCATGGAGGTGAAGAGTTCGATGGGCGTGTTCGTCGCGGCGCCGACGGCGGGCTCGTGCGGGACATTCGCGGGGACCTGTCTTGCGGCTTCGGAAACGCTCGAGAGCGACGAGGAAGCGACGCTGCGCGCGATGCTCGCGGGCGGGCTGATCGGCGTGTTCGTCGCGACGCGGTCGAGCTTCGCGGCGGAAGTCGGCGGCTGCCAGGCCGAGACGGGCGCGGGTGCCGCGATGGCCGCTGCAGCGCTCGTCGAACTCGCGGGCGGCAATGCCGCGCAGGCGCTTTCGGCGTCGAGCCATGCGCTGCAGAATGTGCTCGGGCTCGTGTGCGACCCGGTCGCGAACCGCGTCGAGGCCCCCTGCCTCGGCCGCAACATCGCGGGTGCGGCGAACGCGCTCGCGAGCGCGAACATCGCCCTCGCCGGCTACGACCACCTGATTCCGCTCGACGAAGTGCTCGACGCGCATCGCGAGATCAGCGAGAACATGGCGCGCGAACTGCGCTGCACCGCGCTCGGCGGACTGTCGGTCACGCCGACCTCGAAGGCGCTCGAGGCGAAGCTGTGCGGCAGTTGCGGCTCGGGCGGCTGCGGCGGAAACGGGACGGCGGGAGCCGTGCGGACCGGAGTCGTGGTGAGGATCGGCGGAGTTCGATAGCGTGGGAGTCGCCAGCCGACCGCCGCGGCCGCGGGCGTTCCCAAGCGAACCTCGCCTTACGGGACTTCACGATGCGCGTGAAACTGGAATCCTTCGTGGATCGCGTCCCAGACAGCAAGCACGCGCGTGGTTGCATCGTTCGGCTTCCCGGAGTCACTCGCCATGACCGCGAACCGCACCGTCCGCCTCGCATCGCTGTGCTGCCTTCTGGCTGCGTCGCCGCTCGCCGCGCAGACCGATATCCCGTCCACGATGCAGCACGGGGGCGTCACGCGCTCGTACATCGTGCATCTCCCGCCGGGGTTCTCCCCATCGGCCAGGCATCCGCTTGTACTCGCGCTGCATCCTGCGCTCTCGACCGGCGCGAGCTTCCAGTCGACTTCGGGCTGGGATGCCGTCAGCAACCTTCGCGGGTTCGTCGTCGTCTATCCGAACGGCGGCAGCCCCGCGGGCAGTGGAGGGAACTTCGCGTGGAACAGCTGGGAGCTCAGCGGCCAGTCGCCCGATGACGCGGGGTTTCTCTCGGCGCTGATCGCCCGCGTGCACGCGGACCATGGCACCGACCCGTGCCGCACCTACATGACCGGTTTCTCAAGCGGCGCGATGATGACGAACAGCTTCGTCGCGCTGCACGCGGACGAAGTCGCCGCCATCGCGCCGGTCTCGGGCGGATGGATCACGGCGTACGGCGGGTCCGAGTCCGATCTCGCTCCGTCCCAGCCCGTGCCGGTGTGGATCTGGCGCGGCAGCAACGAGACCTTCTCCACCGGCGTCGGCAAGAGCGCGCGGCCGCGCACCCAGCAGGATCAGGAGCAACTCGCATTCTGGAAGGCCCACAACGCCGCGACGCTCGTCGAGACGCGGACCGAGCAACTGAACTATGGCATCACACGGACCTATGTGACCGCGATCCACGAGGGCGATGCGCCCGTCTGGTTCACCGAGGTCCAGGGCACGGGCCACGTGTATCAGCCGGGCGCGGCGGACCTGATCTGGAGCCGTTTCTTCTCGCAGATCGCCTCGGGTTCAGGCGGCTGTGCGCCGTGCCCGACAGACCTCGACCGCGACGGCACCACCAGCGGCGTCGATCTCGGAATCCTCCTGAGCCGATGGGGCATGCCGAGCGCGACCGCGGATCTCGACGGCGACGGTACCGTCTCCGCTGCCGATCTCGCCATCCTGCTTTCTGCGTGGGGACCGTGCTGAGCAGAACGCAATGCGACCCGATCTTGCCCGTTCACTCCGCATGCCTCCGATCTCCCTCACGGCGCGCTTCCTGACCGCGATCCTCGCGCTGCTCGTGGCGTCGCTCGCGCCGCGCGCGTTCGCGTCCCCGCAGGCGAATCCGGAGATCTCCTTCAAGGTCGGCGAAGCCGAGCGCCGTGCGATCGTCGTGAACGCCCCCGCTGCGGGCGAGAAGCGCCCTGCCGTGATCGTGCTGCACGGAGGCATGGGAAGCGCCGAGGTCATGCGCGCGAGTTCCGGCTTCGATCCCGTCGCAAAGAAGAACGGCTTCATCGCGGTCTACGCCGAAGGCACCGCGTTCGGCGCTGTCGAGGGGCGGCACGCGTGGAACACCGGCCACCTCCTGCGCCGGCAGGTCCGCGACGCCGATGACATCGCGTACCTCGATGCGCTGATCGATCGGCTGATCGCGGACCACGGCGCGGATCCCGCGCGGATCTTCATGACCGGCGGATCGAACGGCGGCATGATGACCTTCGTCTACGCGGTGAAGCGGCCCGAGCGGCTTGCTGCGGTCGCGCCCGTCGTCGCGAGCATGTTCTCGCTCGACACCGTGCCGAAGGTGCCGCTCCCGATCCTGATCATCAACGGCGCGAAGGACGAGGAAGTGCCGCTCGCGGGCGGCATGAGCGGGAACGCCCTCGTGCGCGGGGCGCAGGCGACGCCGTTCAAGCCGGTGCGCGAGGTGGTCGACTTCTGGGTGAAGGCGAACAAGTCGAAGAGCGAGGGAGTCACCAAGACCGAGGGATCGGTCACGACCACGATCTACGCCGCTGGCGAGGACGGCGGCGCCGTGACCGAGTTCGTCGTCGACAGCGCGGGCGGCCACGGCTGGCCTGGCGCGCGTGCGCGTCGCGATGGAAACACGCCGATCATGGCCTTCCGCGGCGCCGAGCGCGTGTGGGAGTTCTTCGCGGAAAGGTCGCGCGCGATTCCGACCCCCGCCGCCGCCTCCTCCGCTGCGGAACCGCGCAAGGTCGAGATCATCGAGTTCCCGAACCTCGTCGATTCCGCACGCAAACGCAAGGTTCCGATCACGGTGCACGCGCCATCCGGTGATGGGCCCTTCCCGCTGATCGTCGTCTCGCACGGCGCGGGCGGCGACCGCGACACGCACTTCGGACAGGCGCAGGACCTCGCGTCGCACGGATATGTCGTCCTCTGCGTCGAGCATGTCGGCAGCAACCGCGAGCGCCTCAAGGCGGGTGGCCTGCGGATCATGAAGACCGTCGAGGCCATGACGCACGACTCGGGCGAGGTGCTTGCGCGCCCGAGGGACATCTCGTTCGCCATCGATCGCGCGACGGAGTGGAGTGCCTCGCACGAGAAGCTGAAGGGGAAGCTTGCACTCGCGAAGATCGGCGTCATGGGCCATTCGTTCGGCGCCTACACGACGATGGCGGCGTGCGGCATGCGACCGGCGCTCGACTGGCTGACGCCGCGCGTCGAGCCCGGGAAGGGGCTTGGCCCCGACCTTCACGACGCGCGCATCCGCTGCGGCGTCGCGCTTTCGCCGCAGAGCCCCGGAGAACCGTTCTTCCTTGCCGAGAGTTTCGCCAGCCTGCGCGTGCCGCTCCTCGGGATCTCGGGCAGCAAGGACACGCAGCAGGCGGGGCGGAGTCCGGCCGAGCGGAAGGACGCCTTCGCGCTCTGGCCGAAGGGCGGCCATGTGTTCGTGTGGCTCTCGAACGCGCAGCACAACGACTTCACTTCGTCGTCGGGTGCGACGGGTGCCTCGCTGCCATCGGCGACCCGCGACGAGGTGCAGCCGATCGTGCGAAGCGCGACAAGGACATTCTTCGACCTCCATCTCAAGTCGGACGCGTCGGCCGCGAAGGCGCTGAGTTCCGAGGCGCTGAAGCCGCTGCTTCGGGGGGCGATCGACGGGGTCGAGGTGCTCGCGAAGTGAGCGTGGCGGGCGCTACAGTGCCCTGATGACGCGCGCAAACCGACCGGCCATCGCACTCGTGGTCGCTTCCATCTGGGCCCTCGCGTCGTGCACCACGGCGCCATCGCAGGACGCCAAGCGCCCGACTCCTCCCGCGGCCGCTGCCGCCGTGCCGAGCCTCACGGACACCGACTGGAAGTGCATCGAGCTCTTCGACGCGCATGGCGCGCCGGTCGACACCACCGGCAATCCTCCGACGCTGCGCATCGGCGCCGATGGCCGCGCATCCGGCTTCGCTGGCGTCAACCGCTACGGCTGCGATGCGAGGATCGGGAACTCGACTTCTTCCGCTGTGATGCCGCTCTCGTTCGGGCCCGTGATGGCGACGCGCATGGCGGGGCCGCCGGAACGCATGGCGCTCGAACAGGCGTTCACAGCGATGCTCGCGACCGTTCGCGAAGCGAAGTGCTCGAGCGCCGCCAACGGGCCCGCGAGCCTCGTCCTTCGCAGCGAGCGCGGCATCTCTGCGCGATTCGAGCGAGTTCCGCTGCACTGAGCGCAGGAACTGGGCCTTCAGCCCATCGCGTCGCCAGCATCCGCGGGCTTCGCCGCCTGCCAGCGCTCCTTCGGCCCCTGCTTCTCCATCCAGATGCGCGTGGGCGGGATGCGCGCGTAGCCGAACTTCTCGTAGAGCGATTCGGCGTCGCGCGTGGCGAGGCACCAGCGGCGCACGGTCTGGAGCTCGGGATGCCGCTCGAGTTCCTCGACGAGCCGCAGCGAGAGCCCCTGCCCGCGCCACGGCTCGAGCACGAAGACATCGCAGAGCCACGCGAAGGTCGCGCGATCCGTCACGACCCGCGCGAGCCCGACGGTGGTGCCGGTCGCATCGTCGATCGCGACCGCGGTGATGCTGTTGCGGAGCGCCTCGGCCACCACCTCGCGACGGACGTCGGGCGACCAGTAGGTTCCGGCGACGATCCTGTGGATCGCGTCGAGGTCGTGGCGGGCGGGGTCGGTCGAGACGGTGATGGACATGTGGTGGCTCGTGCCTGTGGCGCTGCGCAGCGTACCTGTCCCGGCCACCGCATCCAACCGATCTCGCTCACGCAAGGCGCAGTCGCGCCGCCAGCTCCGCGCGGCTGCGAACCCCGAGCTTCCGATAGATCGACTTCGAGATGGTGACCACCGTGTGGGCGCTGATTCCGAGCCTGCGCGCGATCTGTGGACGGCTCATGCCCCCCTCGAGCAGGCGCGCGATCTCGTGCTCGCGCCGCGAGAGGAGGCGACCCGCCGTTGCGTGCAGCGCGCGGGTCTCGCGCTCGACGATCGACGACTCGATGACGAAGAACTCCGCCATCGGCATCGGCGCGTCCCACAGCCGCTGCAGGTCGAAGGCCACATGGTAAGGCTCGCGCTCCGCCGACCCGCCGCGCGCGCGCGCGCGCGCATCGGCTTCGGCGAGCATCGCGTAGACGGCGCGGAGCGCCTCGCGGACGCGCATCGCGTCCTCATCGAGCAGGAGCACCGAGATGGCGCCGCTGCAGTTGCACTGGAGATGCGCTTCCGCTCCCACCTGACCGGCGGCTTCATCGATGATCGCGCGGCTGAGGTCGCGCGCATGCCGCGTGTGCTCGCGCCATGCGGCGAGGCTCGCGGGATCGCTGCGATCCCAGCGGACGATCAGCCGCTGCATCCTTGTCCTGTACCCGGTCGTGCGCCGGCGGCCCGCTGCGCGCCTCGTCTCCGTCGCGCAAACCTCGACCAAGCCAGCCTCGACCAGCAGATCAAGCGAACTCTGGATATCCGCCAAAGAGGCCCGCGCCTCCTCGGCGAGCCAGGCCGCCGTGCGCGCTTCCTTCGCGCGGCGAAGGAGCTCCCATCGCTGCATCGCGGGCGCACTCCTCAGCGCGCGCAGCACCGCCGGGTTCTTGAGCTCGAGATGCATGTCCGCCATCGGCACCCGCCTTCGATCTCGCGCCGCATCGCCGTCAACGCGCGCGGCACCTCCGATCATCTCGCCCCGATCCCGGAGTTTCCGAACACCATCGTCTTGGGCGACGCCGTGGTGTAGGCGGGCCACTCCGGGCGCCCCTTGGGCGCTGGAGTTCCCGTGCGCATGAAGGCGACGATGTAGTCCATCATCGCGTCGCTGAGCTCGCGCCCCTCGGCCGATCCCTCGACCGGCTGCGAGTCATCCTCGCGGCCTGCAGCACCGCCGCCGCGCCGGCGCGCGGACGCGCGTTCAGCTGCGCCCTCGCTGCGGAAACCGTACTGCTGCGCGACCGATTGCCCGACGGTGCCGAACGCATACGCGACCGGTTCGCCATGCATCGCGGCCGAGCGATTGTCGCGCGATTGCGGCGGCACGAAGGTGAGCTGGAACATGAAGACCTTCTGTCCGTCGCGCACGATGCTGTCGGCAAGCTGACGCTGGAAGCCAAATGCGCCGCCCGCCGCGACCTCGTCGCCAAGCTGCCGCGCGCCCGACTCGCCGTTCGCGCCACCCATCATCACGGGAATCCGCGCCTGCCTACCCTGCGCGAAGGTCTCGGCGGGCACCTGCGTCACGAGGCGCCCGTCGATGATCGGCTTCACGGGTAGCCCGAGCTGCTGGATAGTGCCCGTCGACACCGCGACCCGATCCGCCGCGACGGCCCTGAGTTCCGCCGCCGATGCACCCGCGCCGAGGCCGAGTTTCTCCGCGAGCCTGTCGCCCGCCTGCTCCGCCTCGGCAAGGGACTTGATGTTGCGGATCCCTCCGCTGCTATGGATGATCGCCTTGTGGAAGAGGCCGCTGGCTTCGGGGATTCCCATGAGGAAGAGGCAGCTGGTTCCGCCTGCGGATGAACCCGAGATGGTCACATTCGCGGGATCGCCGCCGAAGGCAGCGATGTTGTCGCGGGTCCAGCGCAGCGCCGCCATCATGTCGAGCAGACAGATGTTCCCGAGCGGATCCGAGGGACCTGCCTCGGCGCTGAGCGCGGGATGCGCGAAGAGCCCGAGCGGCCCGAGGCGATAGTTGATGGTGATCACGATCGCACCGCGCCTGGCGAGCTCGCTGCCGTCGTATCGCGGCTGCGCTCCCGATCCCTGGATGAATGCACCGCCGTGGATCCAGAACAGGACGGGCAGCTTCGCATCGGGCTTGGCATCGGCGGAAGTCCAGATGTTGAGCACGAGGCAGTCCTCGCTCTGGGTGCCTCGCGGGTAGAACGACTCGCCCTGAAGCGCGGGCGCGCCGAACTGCGTTGCCTTCCGCACGCCGCTCCACGCCTCGACGGGCTGCGGAGCCTTCCATCGAAGGTCGCCGACCGGCGGCGCTGCGTAGGGAATCCCGAGGAAGACGCGGACGCCCTCGCGCACGGCGCCCTCGAGGTCCCCTGACGCGACGCGGACCATCCCCGGCTTCGCAGGAGTCGCGACGGGCCGGTCCTTCGCCGGAGCGGCTTCGACCTCGGCTGCCGGCGGGGTTCGCGGCGCGGCAGCAGGCGGCCGACCGACGACGGTCCGCTCGAAATGCCGCGTGAAGAACGCAACGAGGGTCTCGCGCGCGACGCGCTCCTCCTCTGCCTCCGCGTCGGACTTCTCGCCGCGCATCGCGCGCGCGGCGCTGATCGTGCGCGCCCAGTAGAAGCCATGGGGGCTGAGTTCCGCCGTGTAGACCGAGACATCCCGACCCGCTGCCTTCATGCGGGCGATGGTCGGCTCGATCAGGACATGCGGCGCCTGCTCGTCGCCGCGGCTCGTGATGAAGAGCGAGGGAACGGCGATCCTGTGCGCGTTCGCCTCGATCGACTCCCTCGCGATGAAGCCGCGGGCCTCGTCCTCGGTCATGCCGCGACCGCGCACCAGGCCGTTGAAGATGCGCTTGCCGTTCTTCACGAGCTCGTCGCGCGCCGCCTCGGGAACAAGCGACAGCGGCGGCTTCGATGGATCACCCGTCATGTAGACGACGGGGTCGGTCATCCACGGCGAACCTACCGCCACGCAGGCGATCTCCCTCCCGAGTTCCTGCGCGGCCACGAGCGCAAGGTGTCCTCCATGGCTGCCGCCCACCACGCCGACGCGCGTCGGGTCGATCTTCGGGAGGGTCTTCGCGTAGCGGATGCCCGCCACGACATCGTCCTGCTCCATGCCGAACAGCGCGCCGTTCCCGGCGCGATAGCTCACCGCGAGGATCGCCCACGGCTGCTTGTTGAACGCATCGATCGTGGGCGACAGTTCGTTGGGCGCCGCCATGGTGCGCAGGTAGCCGAAGTCGCGATCCCCCTGTCCGCCATGAATGGTGACAAGCATCGGAAACGGGCCATCACCCTTCGGCATCGAGAGCACGCAGGGAATCCTGCGCCCGTCGCTCGACGGGTACTCCATCTCGGTGACCTCGCGATCGCCGATCACATCGGTCCGCCCCGACGGCGTGCGTGCGCCGGGGCGGTCGCGCATCTGGCGGACCTTCTCGCGGACACCGCGGCGCTCATCGTCATCGATCTTGCCGTCGCCGTTCCTATCGAACTGCCTGAAGCGGTCGTTCGCGGGCTTCTGTTCCTGCCTCGGATCGGGTGGATCGACCGTCCCGCCAGCACCGAGCGCCGCAAGGGCGACCACGGCGATCGCCAGCGCACGGACCATTGGGGATGAGTTTCGCAGCGGGTTCATGGCGGTGCTCCGGATCGGTGTGCAACTGCGGGTACGCATGATGCGCGATGTTCATTTCGAGCGACGGCTGAACGCGACCTCGGCGGAATGATTGCCTCTCCCACCAGAAACCCACTTGGCGGATCTGGGCCCGCCCATACCCCGATCGGGGTAGGCAAGGCGGCTCTTGAAGGGCTGCGCGGCCAGTTCGCGGAACCTCGCTTGAGCCGACGGCCGCAGAATCCGATGTCGAGCGTGGTCCCCTGCAATAACCCGGTGAGCAGCGCGTAGAGATCGGGTGTCCGCCCGCGCGGGGAAGAAACCACCGAAAGACGGAGACTGCCACCGATGCATCCCGCAAACCTCTCGATTCGACTCGGTCGCAGCCTGATTGAATCCTGGGCACGACGGATCGTCGCCCTTGTTGCAGTCTGCACGATGGTCACCACACCCGCGCTGGCGCAGACGAATGTGCGCGCCTGGTCCGCCGCCGGTCAGGTGTTCGTCGTCTGGCAGGTCGACGCGAAGACGCCGCTTACCTACGACATCTATCGCTCCGCGACGCCGATCAGCACCACCGCAAAGGGCACGCTCGCCGGACGCGTGTTCGAGCCCGAGTGGTCGGGCGCGCGGCTCAAGCTCGTCTCGCCGACCGCGCGCTGGCGCATACCCGGCGCGGAGGGCGGCATCTATCAACTCGCAGCGAACGAGGGCCTCTTCGCCTTCACGCCGCGCGCGCAGTCGTCCGAGTACTTCGCGGTCGTGCGCAACGGCAGCACGGCTGTGTCGGCTGCAAACCGCACCTCGGCGGCCGTCCCGGTCGCATACGACCCCGCCAACCAGCCGGTCTCCTGCCATCTGCAGCTTGCGGGAACGACCCCGCTCGGCTACCCGTACCGAACCTACGCGATGTGGGTCGACGGCCGCGACGATCCAAGCGATGCGCGACCCGACTTTCCCGTGATGGCGAATGCCGCCAAGAACGGGGCGCCGCATGTCTTCAGCGTCTTCGAGCCGAGGACGGGACTTCCCGCCAGTCCCTATCCAGCCACGATCTGCCTGCACGGCGGCGGTCCTTCGGGAAGCCACTGGGCGTGGGCACCGGAGAGCTTCCACTACGCGAGCGACGAAGCGACGCCGATCGGCGGCATCACCGTGGCGATGGACGACCGCCTGTTCGTCGCGACCAACGGCGTGGTGAATCTCGATCGCCCGACCAACTGGTTCGGCTGGTGGCCAGGCATGGACCCGATCGGCAGCAACCTCCCGCCCAACAGCGCGGTCGTGGTGCCCTACACGCAGCGCCGGCTGGTCTGGATCATCGACTGGCTGCAGCAGCGGTCGACCTATGCGATCGACCGCGACCGCACCTCCGTCATGGGCAACTCGATGGGAGGCGCCGGCACGATGCTGCTGAGCCGCTTTCGGCCCGATCGCTTCAGCGCGGCGACCGCGTTCGTTCCGCAGCACTACACGCCCGAGACCGGGCAGCGCCTGTTCGGCACCACGGCGCAGAACCTCGCGACCACCGAAGTCGGCCCCAGCGGCTCGCCGCTTCGGGTGAACGACTTCTTCGACTACGCCGTGCGGCTGTCGCCGCAGAGCCGCGACCTCTGCTTCACCAGGATCTTCCGCGGCCGACGCGACGCCTCGGTCGACTGGGGGCCGCTGACCATCGGGCTCTTCAACGACATGAACGCAGCGCGATGGGGCGCGCACCTCTACTGGGACAACCGCGACCACACCGCCTCGGACTGGACCACCGATGATCCGACGACGCCCGCCGTCGACATCGGCGAATGGGTGAGCCCCGTCCGCACCGAGCGCTCGGGTGCGCCGTACCAGGCTCGGCTCCGCGCCAGCCAGTCGTACCCCGGCTTCTTCGACGATGACCAGAACCCGTCGGCCGTCGGGCGGCAGCCTTCGCTCGGGAACGGCTCACCCGACGACGGCACGCCCTGGGGCACCTGGGGCGGCTACTTCGATTGGGATACGCGCACGATCTTCGACACGCAGCAGGGCTGGTCCTGCACGGTGTTCCTGGTCGGACAATCCGATGTCACGGTCGACAACTTCCCGGGGGCGACGGCGACCACGAGCGTCGTGATCCGCAAGCCTCGGCAGATGCGGCCGCCCTCCGGAGCCATGCTCAGCTGGAGCCTGCGCGACGACCGCAGCGATGCCGTGCTGCAGTCGGGCTCCACGATCGCGGAAGCCGACGGCGTCGTCGCGATCACCGCGCTCGCCATCCCGAAGAACCCCCGGCGCGCGCGGCTTGAGTTCACCGTGGGTTCCGCCTCGCGCGCGGGCGACCGCAACGGCGACGGCGCGATCGACTCGCTCGACCTCGTGTTGATGCAGGCGTCCCCGACCGATCTCGACGGCGACGGCGAGGCGAACTCCGCCGATGCCACCCTGCTCGACCGCTACATCCGCCGCTACGGATGCACCTCCGACATCAACCTCGATGGCTCCACCGATGCGGGCGACCTGGCCATCCTGCTCGGCGGATGGGGCGCCTGCACCGGGGCCTGCCCGGCCGATCTCGATCGGGACGGCGCGGTGAATGCCGCCGATCTCGCCATGCTGCTCTCGGGATGGGGAGCCTGCCCATGAACGCGGCGATGCACATGGCCGCGCCGATCCTCGCGCTCGCGGCGATGGCGCACGCGCAGGATGTCCGCTTCATCCAGATGCCGACCAACGCGTCTCCGCGGGATCTCCTCTTCAATCCGATCAGCAACAAGCTCTACACGGCGAACACGCCGCAGCCGGGTGCGCCCTCTTTGGAGAGCGTGACGATCATCGACGGCGCGACCGACACGGTCATCCGCACCGTCGAGATGTCGGCCGGACCCCGCGACTTCTGCCTGAACACTCAGACGAATCGGGTCTACGTGGCGAACTACTTCGCGGACAGCGTCACCGTCCTCGACGGGGGCACCGACCAGATCGTCGCAGTGATCCCCGTCGGCGATGGTCCGCGCGCGCTCTGCTACAACCCGACCGACAACCGCATCTACTGCGCGAACGAGTTCTCCGCGACGGTGACGGTGATCGACGGCGCCTTGAACTCCGCGATCGCGACGGTTCCCGTCGGATCGACGCCGCGGGTGATCTGCTACAACCCGACCAGCAACAAGATCTACTGCCCGAACGCCGGCAGCCAGACGGTGTCGGTGATCAGCGGCGCCACCAACACCGTGATCGCGACCGTACCCGTGGGGAGCGTCCCGCGCGGCATCCTGTTCAACCCGCAGAACAACCGCGTCTACTGCTCGAACTACGGATCGGACACCGTGAGCGTGATCGACGGCGTGACCAACGCGGTCGTCGCGACGATTCCGGTCGGCGATGGACCCACGGCACTCGGACACAACCCCATCGGCAACAAGGTGTATGTCTCGAATGTGGGCGCGCCCGGTCCCAACACGCCACCCGCGTGCAGCGTCTCGGTGATCAGCGGAGCGAAGAACAGTTTGATCAAGACGCTCACCACGGGCGACGAACCGACGGCGTTCTGCTTCAGTCCCAGGGATGGAAGGATGTACTGGGTCAACGAGTGGAGTCACAGCCTCGCCGTCGTCGATGCGGCGACCGACGCGCAGCTCGCGGTGCTGCCCCTCGGCATCGGACAAGTCCAGCCCGTCGACATGGCGTACAACTCGGTGAACGGGCGCGTCTACACCGCCAATCGACTCACGTACACGATCGGCGTGGTCGATCCGATCGCGACCTGTCCCGCGGATCTCAACCGGAGCGGAGTGGTCGACGGCGGCGACCTGGCGTCGGTGCTGTCGGCATGGGGCACGGCGAAGGGCGATGTCAACGGCGACGGACAGACCAACGGCGCGGACATCGCGGCGGTCCTCTCCGCCTGGGGACCGTGCTGACGCGCGAGGCGCGGCACGACGCGATCAGCCCGCCGGCGGACGACTGCCGGCCCCGAAGGGCAGGCGAGGCGCGGTGCGCACCGGCGCAACGCACTCGACCACCACGAGTCTTCCGTCCAGCCGATCGATGCGCTCGCACGCGTTGGCGAGCTCGAGCTCGGCCGCAAGCGCGCGGTCGTCGGCGATGATCTCGACGTAGTCAGCGAGGCCACGGCCACGAAGCCCACTCGCGCCCGACCCGACCAGTCGGTCGAGGACGATCGCGCCGAGCGACGCGATCGCGAGCACCGCACCCCCCTGGAGGGCTCGGCTCCTGCTTCTCCGCCATCGCGCCGCCTTCTCGAACGCGTCGAGTCCGCGGGCGAGGGTTTCCTTCTGTCGATCGGTCAGGTTGCTCATGGTTCGGACCTCTGGGCACGCGCCCTCTCTGCGGCTCGGCGGATCTTGCTGTCGACGGCGGCGCGGCCGATTCCAAGCCATGCCGCGAGCTGCGCGACCGTCGCATCGGTTCGGGCCTGGACCTCGAGCAGCGCGCGCTCGTCGGCGCGCACGCCCGCGAGTCCCGCCGCCCGATGTCGCATCTCCTCGAGGAGCTCGAAGTCCTCGACGAACGAGACCGCCTCGGCCCTCGTCGACGCGACGCGCTGCTCGCGGCACCGGCGGGCGAGTTCGCTGCGGAGGAGATCGATCGCGGCGCTCCGCACGATGCGACGGAGCCACGCGTCGAGGCTCGCGCCACCCGCGCACCGGCGCGGCCCGCGCGCGATCCGCAGCCAGCTCTCCTGGACCACATCGTCGACGAGCTCGCGGCGGCGGCCGAGGCGGTGCCGCGCCTCGGCCTCCAGGAAGGCGTGGCGATTCAGAAACAGCGCCTCGTAGGCCGCGCGCTCGCCACGCACCATCGACGCCGTGCAGGCATCGACGGCCGCGTCATCGAAGGCAGCCTCGAGGCGGTGAGACTCGGATGCGCCTTGCTCCGCCATGGCGTCGGGACAGGGTGTGGCCGGCACGGCAGGCTGCATCAGCCGCCCGCCATCCCGTACGACTCGCGCACGGCGCGCGTCGACGGAAGCGCGGCGACCGCCGCGCGCACGGCGGCGAGATCGCCCTCGGATCCGTGGACGAACAGCATGCCCGACTCACGGTGAAGCCGCATTCGGAAGCGCTCCGAGCGCACGGTGCCGACGAGCCGTTCATCGATGTCACGGATGATCCCGTCCTGAGTCGCCTCGACCGACGCTCGTTCGGCCGCATCGGAAGCGGCAGAAGGCAGCCGGAACATCACCACAGCCTCGGCGGACTTGACGGGAACGATAATCTCGCGCGCGCCTTCGCGATCGGTCGCGAGGACGACCGTGGCCGGGCGACCCGCCTTCTCCCATGCGGCGAGATCGATCGAGAGGTCGAAGCGCATGGCCGGGGCGTCCGCCTTCGAGAGATCGACAATGCCCGCGGGCATCGCCCCGGTGACCTTGAATGCAGCGCCGTCGACGCTCTTGAGCGAGATCGTGGCTGATCCGATGCTCGGGTCCGACGCATCGATGACCGCAGGGGTGAGCGCAACGACCGCCCTCACCCGCGCCTTGATGTGGATGGTCTCGACGCGTCCCCCCGCGAGCACCGTATGCACGGGCTTCACCAGCTCGACGCCGCCCTTCTTCCCCGGATCAAGCGTGATCTCGACGCTGAACGAGGCACCGGGCGCGATCGGCGCCTTCGGCGGATCGCTGACCTTCGTGCAGCCGCAGCCGCCCTTCATCGACTCGATGGTGATGGGCGCGGCGCCGGCGTTGGTGACCGTGAGCGTCCCGCTCTTCGGCTGTCCGACGGTCATCTCTCCGAGGTCGAGCGTCTCCGGCGAGTAGCGGAGCACCGTTTCCGCCTGCTCGGGAGCCGGAGTCGACGGTGCGGACCGAGCTCCGGGCCGGTGCGGCGTCGAGGAGAGGACAGGCGTCGAGGAGAGGAAGAGTGAAGAGGCAAACGCGAGACCGAGGAGCTTGGACATGCCGGTGATCCTGATTGAGTCCGCGGAGGACGCTCGCAACGCAGCGCCGCCCCCGCATTCCCAAAACGGAGGCAGACCGCCGGATTCGTCGCGGCCCTGTGAAAAACTGCGCCCGTGCCCCGCCCGGGCTGCCGCCGGCCCGCACCCGCCCACGGCTTCTCAGCGCGCCGCGGCCGGCGGCTGCATGCGCAGCACCTTCACGAGGAACGCCCACATGTCGGCGGTCTCGTCGATCGTCTTCGAGACCGGCTTGCCCGCGCCGTGGCCGGCGGCGGTCTCGATGCGGATCAGGACCGGCGCGTCGCCCGCGTGGCACTCCTGAAGCCGCGCCGCGAACTTGAACGAGTGGCCGGGCACGACCCGGTCGTCGGTGTCGGCCGTCGTCACCATCGTCGCGGGATACGCCGTCCCCGCGCGCAGGTTGTGGTACGGCGAGTACGCGTACAGCGCCTTGAACTCGCCGGCGTCGTCGGAGGAGCCGTAGTCGTCGGTCCAGTAGCGGCCCGCGGTGAAGCGCTGGAAGCGCAGCATGTCCATCACGCCCACGCCAGGCAGCGCCGCGCCGAAGAGGTCGGGCCGCTGCGCCATCACCGCGCCGACCAGGAGCCCGCCGTTCGACTCGCCCTTGATCGCGAGGCGATCGGGGCGCGTCCACTTCTCGCGCACGAGGTATTCGGCGGCGCCGATGAAGTCGTCGAACACATTCTGCTTGTTCGCCTTCTTGCCGCCCTCGTGCCACGCGCGGCCGTACTCGCCGCCGCCGCGAAGGTTCGCGACCGCGAGCGTTCCGCCGAGGTCGAGCCACGACGCGAACACGGGCGAGAACCACGGCGTCATCGAGGAGTTGAACCCGCCGTAGCCGTAGAGCAGCGTGGGCTGCGAGCCGTCGCGCGGCGCGCCCTTGCGCGACACGATGAACATCGGCACGCGCGTGCCGTCCTTCGACGGGTAGAACACCTGCTCGGCCTCGTAGCGCCCCGAGTCGAAGTCGACCTCGGTGCGGCGGAAGACCTTCGACTCGCCGGTCGCGAGGTCGAGGCGGTAGATGGTCGCCGGCTGGTGGAACGACATGAAGGTGTAGAAGGTCTCGCGGTCGCGGCGGCGGCCGCCGAAGCCGAACGCCGAGCCGATCCCCGGTAGCTCGACCTCGCGTGCGAGCGAGCCGTCGGTGCGCAGCATGCGCACGAGCGGGCGCACATCCTTCAGGTACTGCACCACGATGAAATCGCCGACCATGCCCGCGGTCTCGAGCGCCTCGGCCTGCTGCGGCACGAGCTCGCGCAGCGACCGAAGCCCCTCGCGGACATCGAACGCGACGATGCGGCCGCGCGGCGCCTCGAAGTCGGTCTTCGCGTAGAAGGTCGTCCCGTCGTTTCCGATCACGGTCCACTCGTTCTTGAACGCGCCGACGATCTCGCGCGGCTTCGCGCCCGGCTCCTCGAGGTCGAGGATGAAGAGCATGTTCTTCGGGTCCGTGCCCTCGTAGACCGCGATCACGAGATAGCGGCCGTCGTCGGAGACGGCCGCGCCGAAGCCCCAGGTGGGGTGCTCGGGGGCCGCGAAGACGAGCGCATCCTCGCTCTGCGGCGTGCCGAGGCGGTGGTAGCGGATCTCGTTGTTGAGGTTGAGCGACTGGAACTCCTCGCCCGGCTTCGGATCGGGGAAGCGGCTGTAGAAGAAGCCCTTCTCGTCCTTCGACCACGAGGCTCCGCCGAACTTCGTCCAGCGGATCTCGTCGGGCAGCACGCGTCCCGTCGCGACATCCATCACGCGCCAGCGCTGCCAGTCGGAGCCCGCCTCGGCCTGCGCGAAGGCGACGAGGTTGCCCGAATCGGAGAACGCCATGCCCGCGAGCGCCACCGTACCGTCCTTCGACCATGCGTTCGGGTCGATCAGGACGCGCGCCTCGCCGTCGAGCGAGTCCTGGATGTAGACGACCGACTGGTTCTGCAGGCCGCTGTTCTTCGAGAAGACGTAGCGCGGCCCCTGCTTCGACGGCGCCGAGTAGCGCGGGTAGTCGAACAGCCGCTCGATGCGCCCGCGGATCGCCTCGCGCCCCGGGATCGAGGCGAGGTACGCGTCCGTGACCTTGTTCTGCTCGGCGACCCACGCGGCGACCTCGGCATCGACGCGCACATCGTTCTCAAGCCAGCGGTACGGATCGGCGACCGTGGTGCCGTGGTAGTCGTCGACCTGCTCGACCTTGCGCGTGGGCGGGTAGGCGAGCGGCATCGCACAGGACGCGGCGAGGAGCGCCGCGAGGAGGGTGAGAACGAGGTGCGTCGGGACGGTCGTGCAGAGGCTTCGCATGGCGGGATCCGGGCTGGGCGCCTCGCGCCGCCGACGGATCGCTCCGTGGCGATCGGCGGCGGAACCGGGGCGATGCGCGCGGAGGGTACCCGCGACCTGGCCGGGGACGTGCACGACGCCGGCCGCTTCCTCGAAGGGAGGCACCGAGGCTGGGAAGCGACCGGAACCGCCCATCCTGTGCAGGCCACCCCCGCCGAGCCGCGCGGCACCGCCGCCCGCCGCGCTCAGGGCGTCCAGCCGCCGAGCAGGATGCCGAGGTCGGTCGCGCCGACGCTGCCGCTTCCATCGAGATCCGCGGGACCGGCGCTCCCCCACGAGCCGAGGAGAATGCCGAGATCGATCGCGTTCACGCGGCCGTCGCCATTGATGTCGCCGAGCAGCTCGCAGTCGTCGGGGACGCCGTTCCCGTTCACATCGCCGGGGCGTCCGGACGCGATGTCGCAGGAGTCGAGGATCTCGTTCCGGTTGCAGTCGCTCTCGAAGCGGCCGTCCGAGGCGATCGCCCGGACGAGCAGGTCGTGGTGCGGCCAGTGCATGATCCAGCCGGCCGCGAGATTGTCGATGTCCATCGTTCCGGTGAGCGCGTAGGCGATCCAACCCTGCCTGCTGTGCGGCTCGTCGACATCGATCGCGACAGGCTTGCCGCTGCCCCAGATGTCGTCGAAGTGGACTCCGACGAAGAAGGAGGTGCCCGCGGGCCCGACCCAGGTCGGCGGGATCCGGACGATGTTGAGGTTGTCGGACGGGAAGTCGATCTTCATCGAGCGCGTGTCGACGGCGACGATGACGCGCGCGTCCGCCGGATTGCCGTCGCCGTTCGGATCGGACCAGAGCACGACCTCCGCGGGAAGGTCGGGATAGGTGTCGCCCCACACGACCTCGACCGCGGAGACGACCTCGCCGCCGGGCACGACCGTGAAGCGGTTCATCCACGCGAACTCGAGCACGGCGCCGACGAAGTTGATGTTCGCCTCCTGCACGCCGTCGTCGTAGGCGTAGCGGACCGGTTCCGCAGGCGCGCCGAACTGGCACTCGTCGGGCAC
>Ga0315906_10003090_pt1 | contig 22341 bp, 14 predicted proteins | sample LakEriMetagenome_4_FD_203526 | JGI IMG/M metagenome (GOLD analysis project Ga0315906, IMG submission 203526) | Freshwater fungal communities from buoy surface, Lake Erie, Ohio, United States - Buoy 2 MA122 | ecosystem: Environmental > Aquatic > Freshwater > Lake > Lake biofilm | place: USA...
CTCACCATCTTCGCCCTGCTCACCCTTCTCACCTTTCTCGCCCTGTTCACCTTTCTCGCCATCTTCGCCTTTCTCGCCATCTTCGCCTTTCTCGCCATCTTCGCCTTTCTCGCCATCTTCGCCTTTTTCTCCCTTCTCGCCATCTTTGCCATCTTTGCCATCTTTGCCATCTTTGCCATCTTCGCCATCTTTGCCATCTTCGCCATCTTTGCCTTTTTCGCCTTTCTCTCCCTTCTCACCATCTTCGCCTTTCTCGCCCTTCTCGCCATCTTTACCATCTTTGCCTTTTTCACCCTTCTCACCATCTTTGCCTTTTTCTCCCTTCTCACCCTTCTCGCCATCTTCGCCTTTTTCACCCTTCTCACCATCTTTGCCTTTTTCTCCCTTCTCACCCTTCTCGCCATCTTCGCCTTTTTCACCTTTTGGGCCAGTGGGACCACGTGGACCCGTAGGACCAGCTTCACCTTTATGCCCATGACATCCTTTTTCTCCGGTATCGCCGTGACATCCTTTTGGACCGGTTGGGCCTTGGCATCCAGTCGGTCCAGTATCTCCATTGCAACCCTTGTGTCCCATCGGGCCAGTTGGACCGGTCTGTCCAGTCTCGCCATCACATCCTTTGTGTCCAGTTGCACCGTGACATCCTTTGGGACCAGTTGGACCAGGTGGGCCATTACATCCTTTGGGACCAGTTGGTCCAGGTGGGCCTGGGGGTCCCGTGGAACCGTCACACCCGTCTTCTCCGTCACAACCGTCTTCTCCGTCACAACCGTCTCGTCCGTCTCGTCCATCTTCGCCATCTTTACCATCCTTTCCCTCTCGGCCATCGCGCCCATCTTCGCCATCTTTACCATCCTTTCCATCTCGTCCGTCTTCCCCATTGTGCCCATCTTCTCCATTCTTGCCATCTTTACCATCGCGACCATGCTTACCATCTTTTCCATCTTCGCCGTCTTTTCCATCTTTTCCATCACAACCATCGCGGCCGTCTTTCCCATCTCGGCCTGATTTGCCTAACTTAATCGATTTACGACAACTCTTCTTTGAGTTAGGTTTGCACGGCTTGTTGCAGCTAGAAGGAGGTGTTGAACACGATTCTTCACAGTCTTCACTTGACTCGTCACTTTGGTAGCAAGATTTGGGCATATAAGTTTAATTATATATATGTATTAAATAATTAAACGGATACAAAAAAAATATCACGGTGCATGCATTGTAAACAACCGCATTGTGATTACAATAATTACAAATGGACTTATATATTACAAATATTTTAGTTAGTAGTTTTTACAGTTATTATGAATTGATGTGATTGTGTATTGCAGTCAGGTTCGTTATCACTATCATTATTATCATTATTTGCATAATCCTCGTATTTACATGTTGGTTTCACTGTCGGTTTGCATTTATTACATTCACATACGGTTGGTTTGCATTTATTACATTCACATACGGTCGGTTTGCATTTATTACCTTCACATGAACCATGTTTGCGTTTCGGGCTGCGTTTCGGGCTGCGTTTCGGGCTGCGTTTACGATTACATCTGCACTTGTCTTCGCGATTCGAACCACATTTTGTCACAGAGCGATGAGAACATTGGGTGCAATTACACTTGGGCATTATACTGTATGTAATGATAATAATAAAAATACACCTAGATATGCTGTGTAAAAAAAATACAGTAAATATAAACTCATAACAGTAGTTTGCGCAACTGGTCACATTGAAATATAACCAATGTTTGTAATTTTTATTCAGTTATGATTCTGGGTACAATATTAATAGTTTGTAGTTCTTGCGACATGAGTTTGTATGCATATGGAATGTCGACCTTTGCAAAATCGGTTCGATTGTCGCATGTTTTACAGAAATGTATGGAAAAGTCGCCGCTCGTATGGAGTTTGCTTTGCTTACCATCATTGTACGATGCAATCATTCCGCATTTTTTACATACGTGAACGTTATATTTATCTGATACATCGTACATTCGTTCTTTACAGAAACGAGTCATTCCGTGAGCAATCATTACATCTCGTTCCATTTCACCTATGCGGAACCCACCGTCGCGGCTTCGTCCTTCTGCCGGTTGTCTGGTTAGGTTTACCATGGGTCCAATCGAACGACTGTGTTGCTTATCACTTACCATGTGCTTCAACCTTTGATAAAAGACAGGGCCAATGAATATGTTTGTTTCCAGCTGTTCGCCAGTGAGCCCATTATACATAAGTTCATTACCATAACTTTCATATCCAAGCTTTAACAACTCCGCTGAAATCGTCTTTACATCTAGGTTGCCAAAACTGGTTCCATCCCCAAACATACCTAGCTGCAATAATACTTTACCGAGGAGCGTTTCTTTCAACTGCCCGATCGTCATTCTGGAAGGAATTGCATGTGGATTAATGATAATGTCTGGACGAAGGCCAGAAGCGGTGAAAGGCATGTCACATTCCGGAATGATATTTCCAGCAGTACCTTTCTGTCCATGTCTACTTGAAAACTTGTCACCGAAAGTGGGCTTGCGCAATACGCGCATACGGACTTTCGCGAAATTGTATCCGTCGCCGTTACGTCCAGTGAAATTTTTATCAACATATGTGTCTTCAGTTGTCCGATATGTCTTACTTTGGTCTTCGTATTTTACCGTCTTGGTCGGGTCATTACGATTCTCTTTAATCGGCACAATCTTTGCAATAATAACATCGCGATTTTCCACGCGTTCGTTTACCGGAAGAAACCCATCCGCGTTTAATTTATCGTAATTGCCAAACTTAATACCCTTTGTTTTTGCCGGGTCTGGTTTGCAACGAATGATTTCATCGCGAATGATGTTTTTGTCTTCGTCTTTTTCTGTGTGGTATATAGTTGCGAGGAATAATCCGCGGTCAATCGACGACTTGTTAACCAACACGCTATCTTCCTGGTTATATCCGGTATGACTCATAATGGCCACATGTATTTGTGTACCCGATGGAATCTTGTTGAGATGTAAGAAGTTCATAATGCGAGTGTCTACTAGTGGGCGAGATGGATAATTAAGAACATACGCAGTTTTGTCCATTCGCTGATCGTAATTTGTCGCGTATACACCCATTGCCTGCTTACCCATCGCGCATTGGTAAGTGTTTCTGGGGGCTTGGTTATGATCCGGGAACGGTACACATGACGCCAACACGCCAAATATAGTACTTGGGTGAATTTCACAATGAGTGTAATCGAAATGACCACTTGTCGGTTGCAGATAAGAATCTTTTGATTTCATAGCAATCATTGCATGGTTTTGCTCCTCTGGGTCAATATACTCAACAACCGCCTCGTCAATATTACAGTTGGTAAGCAAATCGTTCCATGTTAGCTTTCGGTCAACCAATGAATTAATAATATCGCTAGTGATTAAAGCCTTATTGTCTTTAACCCTTAGTACTGGTCGTGTTAATCTGCCACCATCACTGCACACGCGAATTTCGAGAGTTTTATAGTCGAAAATAATAGACGTGTATATGTTGATAATGCCTGTATATTTTTTCTGCTTTAAATCTTTATACAGCTCATCCGGAACGTTTGTAATCCCCTGCCACGCGCCGTTCACGAATACCTTTACTTTGCCGTACAATTCGTTGGGGTCGGCAATGTCGTCAAAAGACACAATAAACGGCTTGACATATTCGTATAGGGCCGAGCTATTTGTAGGAATCGTAATATGCGCCATGTAGCTGATGTTTTTCACTACACCAATGGATTGGCCCTCCGGAGTTTCCGCGGGGCAATTATGCGTAACGAAAGACGAAGCGACAAATGAATGATTATCACTTCTAGTCGTAAAATCATATACTAATTCTGGTTCAATTTCGCGGATTGATAATATAGGGACGCTTATGCAAGTATTTTCCAATCTATTATTGTTCAAATATGTGTTTTCGTAAACATCGGCGTCAGTGATTTCCAAATTAGCATTTTGACGAATAATGACTTCATCGCTAACAACTAAATCTTCCAGGTTTTTCCACTCATACTTTCCTCCGTTATTTACAAGGAATGGATGGTTAGCAGTAGCCTTAACTTTCCTTCCACTGATTGTCGTAATTTCAAACAATCTATCTGGCATTTTACTAAAGAATGAATGAATATCAGATGGTTCATCGAACAGAGTTTTCGGGTTCACCGTGGACACCACGTCTCCGTCTGTAATATCTTTGATTTTCTTTATAGTTAATCTGTCTGACATTAGAACTTCAGTGTCACCAGTCAGACATAAAAATCCCCACGTAGTGTTGTGCAACTTACGCGGCGCAATTAGCTCACCGCTTTTTTCTAGAGGGGTGTTGATGCGACGCAGATGACTTAAACTAGAAACATAAGTCAATCTGTTCAATACTTGCGCGACACCCACCTTGCTACTATTTGATTGTTTAATGCTAAAATCGCCAGTCGAAAGTGCACGATTGATGCCATTCTCAATAGTAGTCGATTTCATAATTTTGTAAATGTTTGTCATGTTAATGATATTGCCATAATCTTCGCTTGACCGCCATGAACCAGTGTTGATTTCACGAACCACTTGTTTTTGCATTTCTTTTACTAGTTTATTGAAATAATTGCGGAATAGATTATTGAGAAGCGTGCCAGTAAGTTCAACGCGTTTGTTAAGATACGAATCGCGGTCATCTGCCGAAATCCAATCCAAACTAGCGCTAATCAACTTCGCCGCCATATATCCAAGCAAATAGACTTTTTGGTTTTGTGTTTTGCAATGAGGAAACAGGTCATTTTCTAATATATCTACAGTGAACTCGCGCTTCTTAATTAAGCCGGTTTCTTTGTCCATGTTTATCGGAGTATATAACGCATATGTAGTAATGTATTTGATAGCGTCTTCCTGCGTTAAATAGTCATTCGCGTCGACGATGGACGCATGGAGTCGTTGTAGACATATTGCGGAGTCCTTGTCGTCCAGGTCCAATAGAATATGTTTGCAAATATCCTTGTCGGTAATAATGCCAATTGCGCGGAATAAGATGAATAGTTCAATCGGCTGCTTAATGCGCGGAATATTTACGTATATACCGTGACCAAAACCGTTGTTCTTTGACGAAATCATCATCTCAACTTGCTTGGGGGAGATACACTTGAAATCCGGGACCGATTTGATTTCCGCGGTCCATGACCACTTTGTGGATTTCTTGCTGTTGAAACAATATATCCGGTTTTCGGCGGCGCGTTCTTGACCCAACACCGTCTTTTCAGAGCCCTTGATAATAAAGTATCCACCGCAATCCATGTTGCATTCGCCAGTTAGCTGTGAATTGGTGAAATTATTGTTTTGGTTTAACACGCAAATCGACGATTTCAACATGATCGGCATTTTACCTATGTTGATTTTTGGCATCGTTCGTTTAATAATTCGCGGCGTGTCCATGCATTCTGTATTACGAACAACGTATTCGATATCGATATCGACAGTCATGGTGGATGCATATGTAAAGTTGCGCAGTTTCGCTTCTTGGGGTAACATAATCTTGGTCGCACCATTGTTTTCGTGTATTTGCGGAGGATACAGCTTGAAATTGTTGAATGTAACAAAACATTCTAACATATATAGTTGTTTTTCGGCAATGTAATCATTATCAGAGTGTATTTTTACTGGATTAAACATGTCAATTGTCCGCTGAACCTGGTAATTCACAAAGTTGTTGTATGACTCGATTTGATGGCGAACCAAACGGTCCAAATGTTTCCCTTCAAAATACGATTCAATAATTTGGTACGGTTCTTCCACATATTCACCCAAATGTCCTAAAATATTTTGTTCCACCTTTGTCATTGCTGCTGCAATGGACTTCGCATGCTCTTCCACATATGCCTCGGTCTGTATAACCGACTTAAGTGCCTGGGTTTCGTTGTTCAGTGCGGGTGTTCGCAGTTTTAACTTTCGGACAGGTGCGGCAGCGGAGGGCATGGGCTTGGCGCTTAATGTATGATTATTGGATGCAGATTTCATTTGATACGACATAATTCGTTGATATATTTGTAATTGATTTGTTGCAGTCGGTATTTTCAATTTTTCATCTATAACTAATTTATCGAATGTAGATAAAAAGAACCATAATAACTACATTAAGTGCCCAAATCCATGCATCGATCAAAGAAATTCATTCATTATTTGGATGGATATTGTAATAAGCAGGAGCTCACATTAGAAGATTGTAATCGATTAACTTCCAGTATTAATAAACAGTTTAATCGTAAATATGGACCGCCGCCGGATGTATATTTGTCATTTGATGCAAATTTGTCCGATTTGTCAAATCCATTGGGCGGTATTTTACCGCCACTACACGACCTCGATTATAAACCGCTCACCGCGCCAGCGCCACCGCCACCCGCGCAAGCTCTAACACACGTAGAACATATATGTGTAAAAACAAAAACGGTTACCATAGAAACTGACGTTAAAAGTTTGGTGGACTTATTGCATATAATTAACACCCATGAATATGACGCCCAAACACAATACAATATCGATTTGAAATCGTTACATGCTATCAAGGAAGAGATGACATTGTTAAATGATATGATTGGCATGGAGACCATAAAAACCGCCGTTATGAATCAACTCTTATATTTTATACAAAATCTGGGCAGTGGCGATGCGGGCAACGGAGACTTTAAGCACACTGTTATATGCGGTCCACCAGGAACAGGTAAAACCGAAATCGCCAAACTTATCGGCAAAATGTATTCCAAGGTTGGAATTTTGAAAAACAACGTGTTTAAAAAGGTAACGCGCGGTGATTTGATTGCAGGGTATTTGGGACAAACTGCCATCAAAACCAATAAGGTTGTAACAGAATGCATTGGCGGTGTGTTATTTATAGATGAAGCATATTCACTCGCAGCACAAGACGGCAATGACAGCTTTTCAAAGGAGTGTTTAGACACTTTATGTGAGGCGTTAAGTGACCACAAGAATGATTTGATGGTGATTATTGCAGGATACGAAGACGATTTAAATGGGACATTCTTTAAGGTAAATCGCGGGTTGGAATCCAGATTTATTTGGAAATTTCGTATGGACCCATACACCGCGGACGAATTGATGCGCATATTTGAGAAAAAAATAGCCGATAATGGTTGGCAATTGAATATTGACTCGCCTATATTACGTGCGTGGTTTACGCGTAACCATAAAAAGTTTGTTCATTACGGTAGAGATATGGAACAGCTGTTTACGTATGCAAAAATTCATCATAGTCGCCGCATATATGGAAAGCCGACAGACCTGCGTAAAAAGATTACTATAGACGATTTGACATGCGCTTTTGATGTTTTCGAAACCAATAAAAAGAAAGAGGCGGTTCCAGATTATTTACAGAATATTTACGTGTAAACCATTGAAGAATTAAAATGGGACATTTTAATTTTTCAATGACCAGATACCAGTAACGTTTTGAAATGACGCTCCTACTGAGCGTGCCATTTCAAATCTTCGCTGGTATAATGTGATTATCGGTATTTAGGAAAATAATAACAACCCTTATTATTATTTTCGTAAGATGTACATATAATATAACTAACCACATTTTAAGAATGAGTGATAAAAAAATATTAGCAATAGACCCGAACATGTTTTCATTTTCGAATAATACTACGCGAAAAAAACGGGATAAACCGGCAACCGACGCAAAAATTAAAATGAAGACCGCGGAAAAACCGGTTAACAATAGTTCATTGAAAAAACGGTCCATCATAAATATGATGCGAAAACACCAGGAGACACAATATAAACAGAAATTCGATACTACATCAAAGCCAACCACGAGTCAAACCGATGTTTCTGCTTTTAAAAATGATTTTGATAATGCCAAGGAATATTTTAAGAATTTGCAAGAAACCGTTACGAAAAATGCAGGTCTTAAAAATCATACACTAAAACAATTACCAGCGGTGCATTCGCCGCCCATAATGCAGTCGGCGAATATTTCGGCCATGCAGGACGTAACAAATAATGTATATACAACATTATCTAGCCCAACTGCAAGAATCAATACACAAATATTACCTACACCCAAATACGGTTGTTTAAAAAATGGTACGCTACCCACATATCGTAATATGATGAATCAAACCCGGAAAAATGTCTCGGGAGAAATTATCGGTGGAAATGCAATGGCCTCAAATATGGGTGTGAACAATATTAATCCCAATGCTAACAGTGCAATTTATGCAAATGCGACCAATGCCAGTGTTGCCAATGGTCCAGGTACAAATATGGTCCAGGATAAACCGAATATAAGTACAATCATGAAAAATGCCATACAGTCAAACCAAATCCAAACTAAATTAGAAAATATGAACCGCAACAAAGCAAAACCTAAGAAAATGAGACGAAAAAAAACAATACGCCGAACGTATAAGATTGGTCGGTCGAAAATAATGCCGAAAGTATCTGTGTTGGTATCGAATAAAACAATACGAAATCAAATATCGACCAAAACCCACCTCATCAAACAAGCCCCGATTCATGAAATACGTAAATATTTGATAAAACACGGATTCATTCGTGTAGGTGCAATCACCCCGAACGACGTATTGCGCAAAATGTATGAAACCGCTATGTTAATGTGCGGAGAAATCCAAAACCATAATCCCGACAATTTATTGTATAACTTTTTGCACGATACCGAGAAATAAGTCATATGATTTTGTAGTGTACTAGCGAAGTGGTTACAGAGAATGTTACGACTATTATACAACCATATATGAACATTGACGTATACGAATTTATTTTGTCAGTTAAACCCTTATTTGAATAATACGATTCTTGGTCATACATATTTTCAATATCATTCAGGTCTTCTTCGGTTATTGTTTCGTTGGGATTGTCAAAGTTATAATACTGCACATATCCAGTTCGTGGATTTATGCGTGGGCGCATGTAGTTGTATTCTATTTTGCCAGGGTCACAATAATATCCATATCCATCGTCATCATCATCGATTGTTATATTTATCCCGATTTTAACCATAGTTTTACATTCTGTTGAGATATTTTTTTTGATAAAAATATGTCAATTTTACAAAAGTGATTGTGATAATAACATAAACAATTGTCGCTATAAATATTTAACTTCGAGAACATTAGGATGGATACGGATACAAAATCAATATATGGCGAATATTTTAAATATACAGAAGAATATCAAGCAAAATACGGCAAGCATAGTGTGGTGTTGATGCAGGTGGGTGCATTCTTTGAAGTGTATGGAATCAAACTGGCCGATGGAGATGATATTGTGCGTAGTCAAATCACACATTTTGCGGAAATATGTCAACTTAACGTTTCGGCAAAAACACAAACATACGAGAACGGTACAATTGTCATGGCGGGATTTCGCGACTTTACTATCGATAAATATATCACAAAACTTACAGAGAACGGGTATACAGTTCCCGTCTTTGTTCAAGAAAAAGACGGCAAAGTAATAAGGCGAGTGTTGGATAAAGTATATTCGCCAGGCACATTTATATCGTGTGAAACCGATAGCAATAATACTATTTCCAATAATATTATGACTATTTGGTTCGATGTATACAAACCGTTTGCAAAATCGGTTCAGTCCAGAGATACGATGGTCTACGGAGTTTCTGTTGTAAATATTTTTACTGGTCAGTCGTTTATTTTTCAGCACGAAACCCCTTTTTATATGAATGTTACTACGTTTGATGAACTGGAACGGTTCATTTCGATATACAGCCCTAGTGAAATCATCATTATATCGCCGTTTGACAAACCCACAATTCAATCGATTAGTCAATATGCGGGTATTCATACTAGCGTGGTTCATTTAATCGATTCGACCGATTTGAAAAATGAAAAAATAATGCGGTGCACCCAACAACGATATTTGAAGGAAGTATTGTCGTTCTTTTATAAGGAGGATACGTTTGATATTTGCAAGGAATTTCAAGAACACATTTTGGCGACACAGTCGTTTTGTTATTTGCTAAATTTCATTCAGGAACACAATCCAACGTTGGTGCGTCGAATTTGTTTACCCGAATTTAATAATACGTCGAAGCGAGTTATATTGCCAAATCATACTTTATTACAATTAAATATCATTGGTGACATGTCAGCCGAGAACAAGAAAATGGGAAAATTATCGTCGATTATGTCATTGTTAAACAAGTGCAATTCGCCAATGGGTCGCAGATTATTTCAACATCAATTGACGAACCCGACGTTTGATGAATCATGGTTGTCGACTGAATATTCGATGATTGCAAACATGACCGATGGAGAACATTATGATATGGTCGATTCTTTTCGAAAACAGCTTTCAAAACTGCGAGATATCGACAAAATATGCAGACAAATCGTTGTAAAGACAATTTATCCCAGTTCGATTTATCTTTTGTATACGTCATTGGATCGAGTACAACAAATGAACACGTGTTTATATGAAGACACGGGAATTTTACAATATTTATGTGAATCTTTTTTGGAGAATGGAGAACCTGATAAATGTGGTAGCGTGGTGGATAAAAAAATCACCGAAATTATGACATTTATAGCTGAGAATTTCATATTGGATCAATGCCAGTCAGTGAATTCCATGAATACATTTCCTGCGTCGATTATTCAACCTGGTGTATCTGCAGAGTTGGACCAAGTCATGGAAAAGTATAATACTGCCCAAGCCTATTTTAATACCATTTATAGTATTTTTAATGGAATTGTTAAATCGACCGAGCAATCACAGACTGACACTGAATATGTGAAGATTCATGAGACGGAAAAGTCCGGAATGGGATTGCTTATTACATCGAAACGGTCATTGATTCTTAAACAAAATCTGTCTTCTATTTCAAAGAACGACCGAATTGTACGAATTGACGACAAATTCTCGTTTAATGCAGATGATGTGAAATTTGTAAAGGCATCTGGCACGAACCTAGAAATCACCTTTCCGGAATTAACCGAAATTTGTAAAACGATTTTACATTATAAAGGTGTATTGAATAAATTAATCGCCGAGTCGTATATACAAGTTTTAACAAAGTTGGAAGATGTTTATCTGGATTCACTAGAACACATATCCACATATGTAGCGAAGCTCGATGTCCTGACAACTAAATCGTATATTGCAAAGAAATATAACTATTGTAGGCCAGTTATCGATGCGGCTGCTACCAAATCGGGTATATGTGCAGTGAACATGCGCCATTGTCTAATCGAACATTTACAACAAGACGAAGTATATGTACCGAACGATGTTGTTATTGGACGAATGGACAGCGGAGGCGACGGAATTTTATTGTATGGAACCAATGCCGTTGGTAAAACGTCTCTTATCCGCGCCATTGGCGTATCGGTGATAATGGCCCAGACCGGCATGTATGTTCCGTGCTCGTCGTTTGTATTTAAACCATATACGGCTATTTTTTCTCGCATTTTGGGAAATGACAACATTTTCAAAGGGCTCTCTACGTTTGCTGTTGAAATGAGTGAACTTCGCGTTATATTGAAGTTGGCGGATGAAAATAGTTTAATATTGGGCGACGAACTATGCTCGGGCACAGAAATGGAGTCCGCATTGAGCATTTTTGTTGCAGGGTTGGTAGAACTGGACAAAAAGAAATCGTCTTATATTTTTGCGACCCATTTTCACGAGATTGTAGATTATGAAGAAATTGTTCAACTGTCTCGTTTGACACAAATGCACATGGAAGTTAGTTATGACCGAGAACTCGATTGCCTGGTATATGACCGCAAATTAAAAGCCGGGTCGGGGCCGCGTATTTACGGACTGGAAGTATGCAAGTCGTTGCATTTGGACGCCGAATTTTTAGAACGGGCATATGCGATAAGGAATAAGTATTACCCGGAAACGAGTGGGGTGTTATCAAATAAACAGAGTACATATAATGCGCGAAAAATAAAAGGGTTATGTGAGCTATGTAAGAAAGAACTGGGTGAAGATATTCATCATTTACAGCATCAACAAGATGCAAATGAGGATGGGTTTATTGGAACATTTCATAAAAATCATAAGGCGAATTTAGTATCCATATGTGAACATTGCCATCAAAAATTACACAGTCCCGAACCGACTAAGGTCATAAAGAAAAAGAAGACGACCGCCGGTATGAAATTATTGTAGAATATGGAATAATGGGCCTGTTATGAGCCAGGTGTATATGTTGACATACCGGATTCGGCAGCATTGATATTATAGAAATCAAAACTAGGAGGTGTGGGTGCGGTGGCAGTTTTGTCGGTCAAATAATTGTTTGACTTGCTCAATAATACACTTTCACTGTAATCTGGGACGTAGGTTGATGCACCATGCTTATATGTTCCCGGTTCATAATATGTAGCACTGTTTTGAATCGCTGGTCTAGGGACGGCAATTTTCTTTTTTTGTATTGGGTCATACAGCCATACTACACCTACTTCTAAACCATATCCCGTATCTTTGGCAATCTTTTCAGCAGAATCGTGATATTCAATGTCGAGATTATTGAGTCCTTTCGAATAGTCGATTTTATCCGCGGTTTTTTCATCTATTTCAGGCGCAGGTGGACCAGTTTCTACAAATCCGCTCGCGAAACCACCACTAATCGCATCGCTTTTTGCTTTGTCCGTTTTTATTTTAGTGAGCGAATCAAACGGCTCGTTTAGTGTTGTCATGGGCAATACATGCGCGTATAATAGAAAAATAAGAACTAGTACCAAAAAAAATATAATATATTTCATTTACATTATATTTACATATTTTTTGAGTCAATGTTGTAATGTTTTACAAGACGATCGAAGCGTTTGTCGCTTTTACATTTTGGGCAACCATTTCCTAATAACATACAGTATTGACTGCCGCTAAATTCGCCGTGATAAGAACATATCAGTGTGATTTTGCTGTATTTATTTATGATTCGTACATTCGAATAATCATACTTATTTCGGTATATTTTATAGAGTTTCTTTACGTAAGCAGACTCTTGTTGAGTGTAGTCGGGTTCATCGTCGTCATCTTGTGAAAATAACCAGCTCCACATTCTAAAATATATTATATGGTCAATGGGTTAAAACTGAATAATTTTATATAGTTTCAATTTTTTCTTTTTTTCTTGGTATTTTTCGTTTTATTGTGTCTATTTCTTTTGGATTTGCCATTTTTGCGTTTGTTCGTTTTATGTAATTTATTTTTGCTGCCACCGACTGTACGACGACGTTTAGCCTCCGCTGTTATTGCATCTGCTTCAGGTAGTGGTTCAGTATCCGCGGATACAGTATGTTCTTCCGGAAGTGATAAGGTATCCACAGGTACTGGGTGTGGAAATGGAACTATAAATGCATCGATTCCTTCGGTAGTATTCAAATTTATGAAAGACCCGTCTCGCTCATATGTTTTTATAGTGTCGGGGGATGTATCTGTGCTATTACCATCTAATAGTGTCATCTTATATAATATATCAAATGCATTCACAAATAATTCCATATATTGACCTTTTTTTCTATTATCGGTTAATTTATCATAGTTTCTGAATAGGGAATACCACCTCATTTGATAACTGACTTTATCTTTATAATATATCGGGTTGTTTATATGAAGATCGTAGTCTGCAATGTAATCAAGAACATCTTGCATATAATTAATCTCGTTTATACGCAATTCATCACGATACTTATTTAATTGAATTAATTCATCGATATTCTTGTTGAATTCCAATAAATTGGTTTGACCCATATGTAATTCCAAGAGGTCTTTGCGACGCTGGTTTAATTCCATTAGGTGTCTATGACTCTCATCTAATTTACCGAATTCTGTTTTAAAATATTCCATTTCTAATCTTAGGCCATCTTTTTGAGCTTTATTTAAATAAACATTTTTATCGTCACTCAGTATATTTGATGCTCTTCCAAAATCAATCAATGAACATTTAATTTCTTGTTCTGAATTCAAATAAATCATGATATTTCCAGCATGTAAGTCAAAATGAATTACGCCAATTTCAATAAATAACCGCGCAATCTGTGCGAATGCATTTGAAATTGCGTTTAACTTATCAGCATAAGTGATTAATTTTCCATAAAAATAACTGTTGTTGGGTATTCTAGTAAACTGTTCTAGCGTTGTTGATTGAGTTATAGTTGGCATCACTAACAGGCCGATTCCGCTGTCATGCTCAGGTATCTGCGACTTATTACTTAAAAACTCGAATACATCACTATTAGCGGTTGGATTATGCGGTTTGCGAGTAGTATCGTTTGGATAATTGTTGGCATTTGATTCCTTAAAAAATTTCATTAGCGATAGTGAATCTTCCATTGTAAACATAGATAAATTAGCGACTGATGGGCATATTGCAGGCCGACCGAAAGTAATAGATTCTTTCCAGATATATTGTTGTAATTTTGCTTCATTAAAAAAGCTTTCTCGCGATTCAGAAGATTTATGTGTACCATTATAGTCGTCTAAATCGCGAGCTGGGATATCTGTAACTATCACAAATTTGAGTATAAAATCTGTTACAGGAACTGTAAATTGATTGTCTCGTAAATTTAAATATTCAGAATCTTCTTTGTCCACCGTTAAATTTAACATAAACCCTTTTAACGACTCTGTAGTGAGTACCGACAATTTGGAATTCGCTGCGTTTACCATATTATAAATTGGCGTAAAATCTTGGCTATCGGGGTCATATACCTTCCGTTTTACTCCGCCAGATTGATTATCCATTGTTAATTGTGTATACTATATACCACTAAAATATAACCGATTTTTTTACTTTTATCAATTTCATAATATGTTGGGTTCGCCCCCTTTTTGTACTAGTCTAGAAAATTGATTTATAGAAAAGTATATATAGATATAATATACATTCATAATCGATAATGATTATTCCAGTAAAATGCTTTACATGTGGTATGGTGTTGGCCGATAAGTATAGATACTACCAAAATGAAGTGCGTCGTATTAAGTTGTTGAACGGTAAGTCCACCGAAAAGGTTATTTACTTGACTAAAGGCAATGCTGAAAAGACGATTGAGGGGACCGTTCTAGATGATTTAGGATTACATAACGTATGTTGTCGAAGACATATGTTAACACATGTTGATATTGAATAACCAATATTATATCACGTAAATATATAATCATGGCGAAGTTGAATCTATCCCAAAAAAAGTCGAAAAAGAATAAACAGAAAAAAACGGCGCGTAAACAATGGAAAGGAGGCAAATGTGGTTGCAGCTCTTCTTTTTTTAGTGGCGGTAATGCGAGTCATGCGCCGTACCCGTTGAATACATTTGAGAATGATCCTCAGCGGGATCTCGTGTCTACGCGCATTATGCCGAATATGAAGGGCGGAAAGAGACAGCTACGGAAAATGAATACACGTAAACGTCATCAACAACGAAAAATGAAGGGCGGGTTTGCGTCAGTAATGACCGGAACAGATGTTTCATTACGCAACCCAATTTCGTCTGGGTTATCTTTGCAGGGTGCACTTACCGGCGCAAATATATTGGGTGGAAATCAGGTATCTTATGCCGGTCCATACATGTCCAGCCAGGTAAGCAACTTAGTTGTGTAAACCATTGAAGAATTAGTTCAACATGAATAAACTAGTTGTAGTTGTAATCATGTTTTCAATAATAATGATCATAATATTTTGACTATTATTATTAGAATTTGTGAAACATGTCGATAATTCTAGATACGTCCAATAATATAGGCGCGACGTTGTCAACTCTAATTGTATCGGTAATAATAGATTGGTTGAACGTAACAGTATGTTTGAGTAGGTGCATATATTTTTTGTTGTAATTATCTATGCCGCCGGTAATAACAATAAGCGGTTTTATCGGTAATAAAAATGAATCTCCGTGTAAATTGCAGTCATGACAATTATTTTCGCCAATGTACTGTATAATTTCATTGATGAGAGTGGTTTTACCGTTACGCCCGTCTTTTCCCGATAAAATAACCATCTTATCGTTCGGTAAATTGTGTTTGATGTTGGTTACAAATGTTTGCAAATAATCATAATCGCCGACCGATAAATACGGCTTCCATCGTTCTAAAAAAATAGTCATTCTATAATTATATATTTGGTGAAGTCTTTATATATAAGAGTTGTATATTATGTTACGATAAATGCAGACAGTTTTATATATTGAGGAAAAAAATATAAATATACATTAATTCGTTACTTAATTTGCAATTTACATTTTAATACATGCGAAGAAGCAAAACTTCTCTATGTCGTGTTTTTTTATGCGAAACCCGTTTTTTTCCAATTCCTCTTTCAACCGGTCTCCTTTTTTTCCAGGAATAATATTTTTATGTTCGTCCTCTTCCGACCATCGTTTGGTTGGTTCGATAATGTATAACTCTCCATTACTTTCAAGTATACGACTGGCTTCGGCAATATATTCTTTGCAGTTATGCCCCCACATTGCCAGTGATAGAATGCATATTTCTACTGAGTTATCATCCAATGGAGTATGCGAAATATCGCACGATGTAACTGCTGCGTTTGACGAAATGTGGTCGTAATTAATGAACTGAAATCGATGGTCGTTCTTGTAGTGCTCGGCTATTTGTGCTTTTCCACAGCCCATGTCTACAACAACCTTTGTTCGCTTCATTTGTATTTTATTGAGTTCGTGAATAATACGATTGCGAGGGATTCCGTCTTCTGGAAATGACTTCTCATTTTCTTCTGCTATTGTGTGGTATTTGTTCCATAAATCTGGGTTCTCGGTAAACTCTTTACCAAGATTTTGCGAGGTTAATGTTTTATAGCGTTGGTGTAGCATGGATAGTTCAGTTTTTACTCGTTCGCGCTTGTTTTCAGCGGGTTCAGTTGGAGGGCGAGTTGCTTGAACTTTGAGTTTCATTGACTTCTTCGGTTTTGGTTGTGGATTATCTGCAGCGGGTGATTTTTCGTTTATAATAAGCTTCTTCTTTATTAACTTCTTCGGGTTTGACTGCGGGATATCTGCATCTGCAGCTGCATCTAATTGGCGCCAATCCGGCAGATTTTTATCTAAATAATCGCGGACTTCGGGAGAGCATTTACCACGACTCTTTGTACCTTTTAATGCTTTCTTCCAATCGCCCAATTTTTGTGCATCTTTGTTTTCTTGTTCTAATTCATTGGTTATGCGGTTTGCCTGCAAAATATATCGCGGAAAGAAATTCTGTTTTTTTTGTTTTCGCATATTGGCTCGTTCAACTATATGTTCAGCATATTCCATTGCCTTTTTATCAAAAACAACCTCAGTTCTCCAATCAGGTAAGTTTTTATCCAAATAATCGCGAACTTCATCAGAGCAATTACGATGATATAGACTTCCCTTCAATGCCTGCTTCCACAAACTCAATTTTGACGCATCCTTGTGTTCTTGTTCTAACTCCGGTGATGTTCGTGATTTTTTAAATGGCATTCCACGAGGCAATAATCTCCCACCTGCATGGTTTCGCGCTTTGGCGCGTTCAACAATTGACGTAGCATCTTCCATTGCCTTTTTGTCAAACTCAACTTCGCTTCTCCAACCAGGCAGATTTATATCCAAATAATCACGGACATTGTCACAGCATTTGCCTGACCGGATGCCCTTTAATCCCCCTTTCCACACTCCTAATTTAACTGCATCATTGAATTCTTGAATTAAATCATCATTTATGCGTCTTGATTTTGATATTTGACGTGGAAGGAAATTCTTTTGTTGTTGTTTTCGCGTGTTGGCACGTTCAATTATCAGTTTAGCATTTTCCATTGCGATTTCATCTAAGTTGCTTCTCCAACCTGGCAGATTTGTATCCAAATAATCACGGACATCGTCTGGGCATTTACCGTTCATGATGGATCTATTCAACATACATTTCCACTTGCATATTTTTGTCGCATCCTTGAATTCTTGAATTGAGTCAACATTTATGCGTCTTGATTTTGATATTTGACATGGTAAGAAATTCTGTTTGTTTTGTTTTCGCGTGTTGGCACGTTCAACTATCAGTATAGCATCTTCCATTGCCTTTTTGTCAAAATCAACTTCGGTTCTCCAATCTGGTAGATTTTCATCCAAATAATCGCGGACTTCATCCGAGCATTTACCAATCCCTGTACCCTTTAATACCGCCTTCCATCCTTTTAATTTTTCCGCATCTTTGTTTTCTTGAATTAAATCATCAGTTGTGCGTTTTGATTGTGGAAGTCGGTCGGGAATATAATTCTGTCCATGTTGTTCTCGTAATTTGGCTCGTTGAACTATACCAACCGCAATTTTCATCGGGTCGTATGTAATAACCTCGCAGTCAATAACGCAACTACAAATATTCTTTGTAATATCTATATCCCCACTAATATTCCAGAGGACTTGCACATCCGGATTTATGTGGACGTTTACACGCATTCTGTTTTCCCGGTTAGGAGCAGAGAGTTTGTTTTTACCTTTCTTTTCACCAGAAATCTTCACGATTGGCTGATATCGACTACCGATGACGTCATTATAATCATCGTAATCCTCATCCACATTATCGTTTCGGTATAAACGAATAATCTCACCGCATTCACAATCCTGATTGTAGAACTCAATTGGATTCTCTAATGAAGTTGTATGGATTTCTACACAAACGTCGTTGTCTGCTGCGATACGCATAATTACTTCTTCATCTGTCTCACAATCGGCGTATTCGTCGTAGTCGATTTCGGCGTCCAATACAAATCCAATATTTTCTAACAACGACCCATCTCCAATAGAGTCTAATGTTTTATAACCTTGTTTTTGTAAATTGCTTCGAATTTCATGTGGCGAGTAAGAGCTGGGATAATTTAGGCAGATGTCATACAATTCTTCATCTTCTTGTTTCAATGCACTCAGTACATTCAAGATGCCGTTAAAATTTCCAGTCTCACTCATATCTTGACGAATGGCCGCATCGCATTTCTCTCTATCCCCGTCGCATTCCAAATACTTTGTTTTATCTACCCAGCATGGAATCAAGATAGTAGAATTGGGTTTATCCACCCCAAATACCTTGCGTACAATCCGCCCAATATTCTGGATAATTTTTACATATGATGTCTTAGGATCAACGAAGACACACATATTTGCATTTTTGGTATCTATGCCCTCGCCAATTGTTTCACACGATGAAATCACTATGACTTCATTGTCAGGAGTAGCATCAAATATTTTCAGCATTTCTTTTCTTTCCGCAGGTTTTGATGCCGAGCAAATCATCTGTATTTTTTTATATTTTTTCTCGCGAGGAAACTCGCTTTTTTGTATTTCTTTGAATGTGCGTTTAAACTCGGCGTCATTTACAAAACGATTCACAGACGTATCTCTTCCCGTATTTACATCGGCGTGGAATGTTAAACACCGATTGTTTCCTGTGGTTAATATCGCACGGGCGATGGATGCGTAAACCGACTTATTTGTATTTTCGGTATACATATCAACACGTATTTCAAACGGATTTAGATAACCTTCCACGACCCCTTTCAAATACGAATATTCGTACACCAGCTTACCACAAACGCTGTCGTCCAACTGCTCGCGGTCATACATCACGATTCCGTTTACATTTTTTGGCGTTGCCGTAAAGAATATTTGTTTTTCGCAGAATTCGTTCTCGAATATTAATTTTTGATAGGTTTGGCCGACTGCGTGATGTGCCTCGTCAAACATACACACATTGATTTTTACACCCCCAAGATTTTCTAAGAGTGTTCCGTAACTATGATACGTAACGCAGACAATCTTGTTTGTTTGTTTAGATAGGAAACGAGTGATTTTGACAGGGTCAGTGGTTGCTTCCATCTCAGATGATATATTTAAAATATCATCGTTTGGGAAATCGCGTAAGTATTCACCGTAGAACTGCACTATTAGTGACAACGATGGAAATACATATACGACTAATTTCGCATCATCAATAATGCTGCATTTTCTCATTAATAATGACTTACCTGTCCCACAAAACATTTTAACGAGACATTTTTTATTTGTAAGAAGCTCGTTGCAGATCGCGATGTTAGCCTCCTGCTGATAGTACCTGAATGTTGATGTCATATTAATGATGTGATTGTTTTAGATGTATTAAACATACTCGCTAATTTAGTATTCAATTTTTTACATAGTTTTACCATTTTAATCTTCCTTAGTGTATATAGAGAATGTCAATCGTTGGACTAAGAAATCTATGCACCCCTGCGGTTATATATTTGGCAATATCCATGATGTTGCTGGTGGTTATGTATATTCAAAACCGAAATAATGTAGACGTATATTGTTTAGGCGCGTATGAATGCGATGTTACAAACGTTACTGCCATTTTTTTGGTTAAATTCGTTTACATTTTGTTTTGGACATGGATATTGAATTTGATATGTAATTCCGGCTTTACCAGTATTTCATGGCTGTTAGTGTTAATGCCCGTTATTTTGTTTTTTCTATTTGTCGCACTTCTATTCATTAGTTAAATCGTATACATAAATTTCATCATTTTCACAATTTTCATAAATTTTGCCATTATTATATTGTAATCATATTGTATAATGACAACTGCCCGGAAACACCCACATAAACATAAGACCACACATAAACGCATTTGTGTAAACGGCACGATTGACGAGGTAAACGAAGGCTGGAAAACAATTACTATATACGGAGAACCCTACGAGCGCGGATTCGCTCATGGGTATTTATTAAAGAACGAGTTGAAACGCATGATATCGACCCTCACGTTTTTAGTAAAAGACGAGATGGATATTTCCATGACTAAGTACTTACATACGTGTAGTAAAGTAATCAAGCCTGTGATTAAACGCGATTTTCCGGAATTTTATACGGAATTAGTTGGAATCCGCGACGGTGCAAATAAACGCGGTCTCGATATCTCACTCGACATGTTAATTGGCTGGAATTCGTATTTGAGTATGTATTCTTATTTTTTAGAAGGTTCCGTTATAAAATGCAGCGCGTTTATTGCAACCGGCAGTGCAACTGAACACGGAGACATTGTTATGGCTCATAATACGCACACGAATTTCGCCGACGGGCAGTTACACAATATTATCATGAATGTTATTCCATCATCTGGACACCCATTTGTCATGCAAACTTCTGCTGGCTATATTGCAAGTGGAACTGACTGGTTTATTTGCTCAACTGGCATGATTGGTTGTGAAACCACAATTGGCGATATTAATTACACACCGCGGTTTGGAGTTCCCTATTTTTGCAGAATTCGCCAAGCCATGCAATATGGTAAATCGTTGGACGACTACGAACAAATTATGGACAAGAAAAACGCAGGCGACTACGCATGCTCGTGGTTGTTTGGCGACATTAATACCAATGAAATCATGTTGTATGAAATCGGCCTGAAGGAAAAGAGCGTACATCGAACGAAAAATGGAGTGTTTTATGGAATGAATAGCGCAATGGACAAGGACTTAAGAGAAAACGAAACGACCGACGAAGACCATGACAATATAGCGACCAGCTCGGGAGGAAGAAAAATACGATTGAACGAGCTGTTGAATAAAATATACAAAGGTAAGATTAACATTACCAATGCCAAAAAGATTGTGGCCGACCATTATGACAGTTATTTGCGACGCGATGAGATGAATGGCCGTGTAATATGTAATCACAGTGAAAGCGATTATGTCAATTGCAATTATGCCCCGTATGATTTGTTTGGCTGCACCGACGGAAAAGTAGTAAATACCGAAATGGCGAAGAAGATGACATTTCAGGGCAGATTCGGCTCCGCATGTGGACGAAAGTTCTCCATTAAACAACATGTTCACGACCACCCCGAAATGAAAAAATGGAGACCACATGTCAAGGACTTTGTTAATTATGAATGGACAAATCTAAATAAAAACAAATCGAGTCATACTGTATGAATCATCTAGTAGAACGCATTAAGCGTCTGCCGCTAGACCTGCGATTATTTTGCATTATTCCATATACATATGAACTTCAGCCACCCAAACTGGTCCATGATATTCGCACATATCGTGTTGATACGCGCATTCTAGATAATGTTTACGGGACAATGTACAACGACGCGATATTGTTACATGATTTGAAACGATTTTGTCAAGTTCCTGATATCTACACGGAGCCTATCTCGTTGGATATAATCGACGAATTCGATTTGGCCTCCCTTCCAAAATGCTTCGGCGTGTGGAAACGACATTTTTCATACAAACACATGTCAAACTCGCAATTGTATGAACATATAACTCATTTTGATACGGTACATGTTGACGAATATCGATGTTCCATGTTTATATGGGGTCTGTTAA
>Ga0315906_10003091_pt1 | contig 22339 bp, 18 predicted proteins | sample LakEriMetagenome_4_FD_203526 | JGI IMG/M metagenome (GOLD analysis project Ga0315906, IMG submission 203526) | Freshwater fungal communities from buoy surface, Lake Erie, Ohio, United States - Buoy 2 MA122 | ecosystem: Environmental > Aquatic > Freshwater > Lake > Lake biofilm | place: USA...
TCATTCACACCATCAGTATATTTTATCGACTGAGAAGAAATCACCTCTCCGTTTTTGAGTATGGAAACTTCAGACACCCCCTTCCCCATCTTTACTCCTTCAAGATCGATTTCAACTGGAAACTTATTGTTTAAAAATGCAATGTCATTGTATGCTACGTTTTTAATAAAATGGTCACGTTTGGGCGTGGTATCTCCGACAATGAATGAGTACACCGGTGTAAAATTAATTTTACCCGCCTCGTACACTGGGTTGATCCCTTTGTTGTAGTTTCCATCCGAGACAAAGAGGACAGCACCAATATTTCTACTGTAATAATCTGTTCGTATTTGCCTGAATCCTAAGGTCAAATCAGAAATCCCGGATTTAAACCCTTTCGATTCTCCATAGGTTACAACATCCTCAATGGAAATTTCTTCGATTTCAAATTTTCCGTCTAACCTGTCTTTAAGGTCTTTACGAAGCTTTTTTAGCTGTGATTCAACCTGATTACTATCACTGTAATTCAACATCGAAGCTGAGTGATCCACAAGCAAAATTGCTGTAGGTTTTTCTGTTCGATAGCTTTTCAATTGAAAGATTAAGGCAAAAAGCAATAATCCAGTAAAGAATAATGTGAGAACCCGGAGAACTTTCAGTAGCCATTGAACTTTTACCGGAAGCCCCTCGAACCAACTGTTTTTTCGATAAAAAAAGAGCGATGCCGCTATGCATACAGCAAACCAGGGAAGCAACCAGAATAAAGATATGTCTGCTGAAATAAACACGGGGATACGAATTTACTAAAGTTAGCGACTCACACTACGTGTCTTTGTAATTCTTCATTTTATAAGAAATTCCCAATCCAAGTACAGATTTGAACTGTGTTCGAGGTCCGGTTCTTCCATTCACATCACGAATCTGAATATCATCGTCATAGATCAACATACATTGCAAGGATGCAGAAAACCAACTATTTACTTTAAAATTAAACAGGGCCTCAAGGTTAACATCAATATTTTGAGGATTTTGCGAATAGTTTGAAAAGAGCTCCAATTTTGATTTGAGTTCTATGTTTTTAGCAATTACTTGTACGTATTTCACTTTAATGTACGCACCAAACTCACTTCGCAACCTTCTCCCTGGATTGACTAACATTCCACTTTCGTCAACTACAGCACGTTGAACGCCATAAGCTCCTGAATCTGCGAGCACTTGATTATTTACCACCGTCAACTTCATGGCAAAAGGCGATGTAAAAACAGAAAAATTATCGCTTTTTATATAGTCTAATCCAATGGCAGTATTCACATAGCCGGGCGCCATAAATGTAGAAACGATCACAGAATCGTTCGGATAAGTAAATCCATCTAGCAATTGAGTTCTCAATCCACCAATGAAAGAAACATAGGTGTGCGTTTTTATTCTGTAACCAAAATTAGAGGAGATGTCTACTCTGTCATCCGTTTTCTGCATTCCTTCAACAGACTCCTTTTCTATGTATCTCAAACCTCCCAAAGCAATCCCTAGATCGTTACTCCATTTGAGATTTCGATGCTGATAGTAGGCATTTGCTGTGAGTGTCCCAAGCAGAGAAATATTATTTCGTCCACCTGCACTCCAATTTACAAAGCTGGACTGAGAACCATTGAGTGTGTAAACAGCTTTCAATTTCCATGTTGGCATATTCAAAGAATCGGTTTTTGTTGAATCCTGAGACCAACTGTAATTGGACAAGATTAAAATGAAGATCAGATGAATATAGGAATTTTTCATGCGTCAAATAAGGTTGACAAATCTATGAATTTTAAAAAGTTCGATACCTTATTGGTTACTTCAGAGTCGCTTTTTTGTTAACTTCGCAGGCCTAAAATCTTAATATGTCAAAAGTAGTTTACATCGTTTCTGCAGTTAGAACACCCATTGGTTCAATGATGGGAGGTCTTTCTACCGTTCCTGCAACTGAGCTTGGTGCCACCGCCATTAAAGGTGCTCTTGAGAAAGGAACAATTGATCCATCATGGGTGGATGAAGTTTTCATGGGAAATGTTCTTCAAGCTGGAGTTGGTCAGGCGCCTGCAAGATAAGCTGCTTTAGCTGCTGGGATTGGCAACAACGTACCCTGCACTACTGTGAACAAAGTGTGTGCGTCCGGAATGAAATCTGTGATGTTGGCTGCACAAACAATTCTTGCAGGTGATAATCAAATTGTGGTTGCCGGTGGTATGGAAAACATGTCTCTAGTACCACATTACCTGGACGGAAGAAATGGAACAAAATTCGGTAACATCTCCATGTTGGACGGGATTACCAAAGATGGTTTACTGGACGTTTACAGTAAGGTTCCCATGGGTAATTGCGCAGAAGCTTGTGCAAAAGAACACAACATTACACGAGAAGATCAGGATGCATTTGCCATTGACTCATACAAGAAAGCTACAGAGGCTTGGAACTCCGGAAAATTTACTAAAGAGGTTATTCCGGTGAGTGTACCCCAGCGAAAAGGAGATCCTGTAATTGTTTCTCAGGATGAAGAATATCGGAATGTTCAGCTGGATAAAATCGCAACCTTGCGTCCGGCCTTTGATAAAGATGGCACAATAACAGCAGCCAACGCTTCTAAACTGAACGACGGTGCTTCGGCGCTAATTCTTGCGTCTGAAGAAGCCGTGGCTAAGTACAATTTGAAACCGCTGGCTGTGATCCGGGGATACGCTGATGCTGCTCAGGAGCCTCTATGGTTTACAACGGCACCGTCTAAAGCTGTTCCAAAAGCATTGGAAAAAGCAGGATTGTCAACAAAAGAAATTGATTTCTGGGAGCTCAATGAAGCATTCTCTGTAGTTGGAATTGCAAACACAAAACTTCTGGGACTAGATCCATCAAAGGTAGATGTGAATGGAGGTGCTGTAGCTTTAGGTCACCCACTTGGAAACTCTGGATCTCGAATTCTTGTGACCTTGATTCACATTCTTAAAGATCGAAACGCACGTTTTGGTGGTGCCGGGATCTGTAATGGTGGCGGCGGCGCTTCAGCAATGATCATCGAGAACGTGATATAATCCTTCAATTTATTATAACTATTCTAAAGGTCGGCATTGCCGGCCTTTTTTTGTCTTAACCTGTTAGATGTTTTCAGTTCTTCCGTTGTTCATTCAATTTAAATCACTCTTATGAAACCCATCATTCTACTTTTACTTTTTTTCACAGTAGTCGGCTGTTCGTCTTACAAGCCCACAGTTTCATTGGCCAATGGAAAATTGGTGTCAAAACATAAATACGACCGCATGCTTCAAAAAGCTTTCCGAAGCGCACACCGCGAAGCCAAAAGATCGGTAATCCGAGAATTTAATCGGAACGAATGGCGTGCCTTGAATAGATTACTGAAAAACAATTCTTTAGTGGATACCTTGACTGTGCAAATTGAGGACTAAACCGCAGGAACAAGCGCGGTATACAATGCCTCATAGAGAGGCAATATCTTTTCTAAGTCAAAATCATGGGCCCTTGAAAGCGCTTGTGATTTAAAATTCAGAAGCTTTTCTTCGTCAGTCAATAAAGAAAGCGTATTCATTGCCATATCCTCAACGTCGCCGACCTCAGAAAGAAAGCCTGAGTAACCATGTGTATTTACTTCAGGAATACCACCTGTATTGGATGAAATTACAGGAACACCCATTGCCATCGCCTCAAGTGCCGCAAGACCAAAACTCTCTGTTTCGGAAGGCAACAAGAAAACATCGCTAATTTCAAGTACGTGTGCGGTGTCCCTTACTTTTCCTAAGAAAATGACATCATGGCCGATGCCAAGCTCACGCACAAGTCTTTCAAGTGCATACCGTTCCGGTCCGTCTCCTGCAAGTATCAATTTCGAAGGCTTAACAGTCCTAACCCTGTGAAAAATTCGAACAACATCCTCTACTCTTTTGACTTTACGGAAGTTTGATATATGGCAAAGTATTTTCTCTCCGTCGCACGCATACTTTCGTCTTACTTCTGAGGATGCCGCACTCGGCTCCAAATTTGGCGCAATGAAATTTGGTATAACGTGTATTTCCCGATTGGTATTAAAATGTGCAAGTGTATCTCGTTTGAGACTCTCAGAAACAGCAGTCACTGCATTTGAAGCATTGATGCAAAAAGAAATTACAGGTTCAAAGGATGGATCCTTACCTACGAGAGTAATATCTGTTCCATGGAGCGTTGTGATAAAGGGAATTTCAATGCCCTGCGCTTTCAATATTTGTTGGGCCATATACGCAGCGGAAGCATGAGGAATGGCATAGTGGACATGTAGTAACTCTAATTTTTCATACTTCACCACGTCTACCATCTTACTGGTCAATTCTGTTTCATAAGGCTGGTATTCAAACAGGGGGTAATCGCTCACTGAAACTTCGTGATAGTATATATTTTCGCGGAAAGTTCCTAAACGAACAGGTTGCGAGTAGGTAATAAAATGAATTTCATGTCCTTTTGCCGCTAAAGCTTTTCCTAGCTCCGTGCCCACTACGCCACTCCCACCAAACGTGGGATATAAAACAATTCCTATCTTCATTGCTTTCCGAAATTACTCAATTCTTACCATTTCCGCTCTTCGAATTGTGAGATCTCCGAGTTTCACGGCAAGCCAACCAAATGGGATTGCTGCCAGCACATCTATGGAGTAATGCACGCGTTGAATGACCAGGGAAATACCAACAATGATTCCCAGGACCAAAAAGACCATTCTATTTCTTGAAATCAAGAAGAAAATACACATAAGTCCAACATGTCCACTGAAAAAGAGGTCATTGGTGATTTTCGACGGGTAAACGAGCTCATTCAAGAACGGATCCTTCAGATAGATTAGTTCAGGATGCACTTTTAAGGGCAACAAGGTCAAGGACGGAATTCTAAGCAAGAGCAAAAATGCATAACACACAAAAGCCCTGAGCGCAAATCCATGTATTTTAAAATTCATGATGGTATACAGAAGAATTGATCCGTAGGTAATACTAAAGATCAAAATGGACAAATCTGCAGGTGTGAGTAAATGATAAAAAGGATCATTGAATACCATATCAAGACCATTGCTTCGCTCTTCATGGAATGAAAGAAACTTGGTAAAAAGAAAAGCCACCAAAATTAAAATTCCAAGTGAAACCAAGGTGATGATTAATTCTCCTTTTCTCACTTTGCAGCTGCTAATGCTTCGTAAATAACTCGGTGAATTTCGGTTCTAACGTTCATGTCCCGAATCTTCCAATTGTTTTGATCAGGACACACCCTATTCGACAGAAAAACGTAATTGAGCTCATACACAGGGTCAGACCAGACCAATGTTCCTGTGAAACCACTGTGTCCATAGCTGGACTGAGAGGCAAGCTTGTCGCATGTTCCGCCTCCGCCTGCCAATGGACGATCAAAGCCGGCTCCACGTCGATTTCCAGCAAACTGAGCACGTGTATATTCCTCCACAACCTCAGATGAAATGTATCTCACGCCACCATACGTCCCCTTATTTAAAAAAAGCTGCATGAGGGATGCAAGATCCGTTGCATTTGAGAAAATCCCAGCATGACCACCGACACCACCCAACATGGCTGCACCGGGATCGTGAACATATCCATGGACAAGCTGCTTTCGAAAAACTTGGTCATCTTCTGTTGGAATGATCCTGTTTTTTGGAAAGTAATTTAAAGGCATGAAACATAGGGTGCGCAAGCCCATAGGTGCATAAATCCTTGAGCTCAAATAAGTTTCAAACGAGCTTCCTGTTTGTGACTCTAGAATCCTTTTAATAAAATAATAGCCAAGGTCAGAGTATTCGTACTTCTTTGGTCCGAGAGGAGTACGGAGTATTTGTGAATAGATCGAATCTACATACGTTTTCTTGATGAAAAGTTCATTCGCGACCTTTAAAGTTCTCCCTGGGTTATTGACTGAACTGTAGATTGATGGATCTGGACGATCCTCCTTCAACGTCTTTTTATAGAACGGTATCCAAGCAGTTAGTCCGGCCTGATGAGCCATCATATCGCGTAGAAGAATCTTTGAATATGCGGTTCCCGAAGTCAACTCAGGAAGATATTCTCCAAGCTGCTTGTCCAAGGAAAATTTTCCATTCGTTTGCAAATGCATAACACCTGCCGTTGATCCTGCAATCTTTGATACAGAGGCAAGATCATAGAGATCGGTATCGGTAACGCTGTCCTTGCTGTCATAGGTCGGTTTGCCAAAACTTTTTCTGTAAACTATCTTTCCTTTCACCGCTACAACGATCTGACAGCCAGGAAAAGCTTTTTTCTCCAAGGCTTCATGAACAATGCTATCAATCCCATTTAATCTTTTGCTCGTAACTCCTATTTCCTCAGGATAAGAAAATTTTAGACGACCACCCCAAGGAACATGTATTCCATAGCTTTCAGGTAATTGTTCATTCACTGAAACTGGCAACATTCCTCGTGCGTCCATTGCACCATAGAGAAGTTGAGCCGCACTTTTCTGTGCATAGCGGCTGTTCTCATACCCAACCACAACAGCATCAAACTGTTTTAGGACTTGATCATCATTTAGGTACAAAGGATTTCCAAACAAAACGAGCACCGTCTTTTTACCTTTCGGTAAGTGCGATAGAGACTCAACTGAAAGTCCTAACCCGAAATTACTTTTCTGCCGAAGTGTGCTGGCGTGTAAGGCATATATCAGAATGTCGGGCTGAGCTTTTTCGGTTTTTTCATTTTCAATAGCCTCACGCAAAGTAAAATAATGTCGATATGGCACATCATCGAACATCGACAATGCATCACGAAAGTAACCTGTATGCATCCCGATACTTCTGCATTCAATGGTCTTATCGAGTGTTTCAAAAGGTAAGACTGAGTTGTTTTTCAGTACTGTTAAGGCCTTGTCGAAAACAATTTGCTTTGAATATTCTAATTCCGACTCCGAAGCTAAAGAAGTCTTGGGAGGCTTGATCACGTATCGAAACTTATGCTCCAAGACCTTCAAACAACGAGTATTGATCTCTTTTTCAGAAAGTTCGCCTTTTTTCACTTTCTCCGCAATTTTCTTAATTGAACCGGTAACATCCTCTGGACAAAGTAGAATGTCACAACCAGCTGTGAATGCCTTAACAGCCACTTCATCTTTTCCGAACGTTTCCGAAACTGCTTTCATGTTCAACGCATCTGAAAATACAAGACCATTAAACTTCAATTGACCGATTAACAGGTCCTTAATGACTTTTTGAGAAAGGCTACTTGGCGTATTTTCCGCGTCTATCGCCGGAACATTCAAGTGGGCAACCATTACGCTTCCTACACCGGCTGAAATTCCTAGCTTAAATGGAACGAAATCACTTTTTTCGAGCTCAGTAATTGAACGGCTTACTGAAGGAAGCTCCAAGTGTGAATCCTTATCTGTGTCACCATGTCCCGGGAAATGCTTTAAGCAAGACAAGATGCCTTCCTTTTCTGTCGCTCGAACAAATGCTGAGACATGTTCGGCCACCTTAGTTGGGTTTTGTCCAAAAGAACGGTATCCGATCACAGGATTTTTTGGATCAGCGTTAACATCAGACACAGGGGAAAAAGAGACATGAATCCCTAAGTTTCGACACTCTTGAGCCATCAGACGAGCTATGTTTGCAGTACAGGCAGTGTCATTCGCCGCTCCAAGGGTATAAGCATACGGAAAACGTTCTCCATCGAAAAGTCTCATATTTGTTCCCCACTCTGCATCCATACCGACGAGAAGAGGTGTTTCGGAAATTTCATTAAGAGATTGAATGGCTTTTTTACAACTTTTTTTATCTCCCTGAAAGAGAATTATTCCCCCAACTTTAGAATCGTGTACTAATTTCTTTGTTGCCTCAAATTGTTCTTCACTCTGATCAGGATAGACTGATACCATGAAAAACTGGGCAATCTTTTCTTCAAGAGAAAGGTGTTGCAGCTGTACCTTCGCCCAACTTGACGGATCAGTTTCATTGTTTTGAATTTTCTCTACCTTCTTAAGAGTTATTCCTTCACCATGCCCATCTGAAAAAGCAAAGGCCAGCATAACTGCCAAAGGCAAAGCAGCGAGCAGAATAAGAACATATGGTCTCATAATACGAAGTTAACTACTTCTTAAGAACGAATTTCACATTTTGTTGCCTGAATAATTCATTTGTGCTCCTTCAGTTCGTTTATTTTTGTGTAAAAATTTCAATATATGTCAGAAATAAACAATTCATTTTCATTTCACGGAGAAGAATCAGCCTTGAAAAGACTTCATGAAACCATAAAGAAGAAGCACATTGAGAAAAATAATCTAGAAATTTTCAATGAGAGATTTGAAACAAAAAATGATCTTGTCATTGCTTTTGACAGCTTCAATTCAGTGACTGAATTCGTAACTAAATTCAAAAAAATCGCCTTAAAGGAGAAAATTGATTTTTATTGCGTCATTACTGTTGGTTGGTATTTTGATGGTGATTATTACGTGTATACCTACAGTCACAAAGACGATTCACTTGGATTGTATGAACTTACGCCTGACATGAAAAACAAAGTAACGATACAAGATGAGTACACCTACGTTTTCAATGGGAAAGCGTATGATGACAGCTATGTGCCCGGAGAGCTCTTTCATGACATGATGAAATTTTTTCACGGAGAAAAAATCTTTCAGTTTCCTAAGTAAATGTGGTTTGAAAAACTGACCGGCTTTGAGGAAAAAAATCCAGAGCAAGTCCGGAGCCTTTTAAATCATGAGGGTGAATTTCTTATATCTAAAGTAAATGGAGGGAAATTCGTAGCTGGACAGCTCATCACACCTACTCTTTTTGAGCTCAGGTCCTGCTTGAAACCGGCAAGAGATTCTTCTCACATACGTGTAACCGAAATTGTCGGAAATATCCAGGAATTCCTATCCAGCTCTGAAAATGAGGGGGCTGTTTTTCAGGTAGCCTCGCAGTTTAATTTGCTGGAAATGTCCTCGCCTGACATTTCCCCTGAAATGGGAGTAGATCGATATGAAAATGACCCCACCCAAGGTCCGGCGTGTGCCATTGCCTGTGGCGCAGGAACAATTTACCGCAATTATTTTATGGACTTGGGTACTCAAATTGGTCAAACAGAAAGAAGTCAATTCAATTGCCTTGAAGAAATAGAGAAATGCTTGGAAAATTATTGGGAATTTAAAAATGGGTACATTCTCTCCGACGAGAAGCGTCTTCATCAATTTAATGAACTAATATCCAAACTTTCAATGAATGAATGCGATGAACTATTTTCAAAACTACGTGTAGGAATTCAAAAAAACACACAAGTAACTCTAAATAAAGAACTTCAATTGGTAACTCAAATATTTTGTTCAGCGGTACCAATAAGCTACTCTAGATGTTCACATGATCTGTGGGAGGTTTTAGCCAAAGGAATACTCAAAGCAACCTATGAGTCAACTTTTTTAGCGGCATTGCAGAATTGTTCTCAAGGTAAGTCGAATAAATTGTTTCTCACCTATGTTGGTGCAGGCGCATTTGGAAATCCGATCGAATGGGTCATCGATGCCATGGAACATTCGATTGCCAAGTACAAGGACTATCCTCTGGATGTTTTCATCGTAAGTTACAGACAACCTAACATGCATACAGAAGAACTCTTACAAAGATTAAACAAGATTCTCTAACTACAAACTTCTGTTATTTTGTCAGTAGTTTTTGTGTGGAATAATTGTTGACAAGAAGTGAAGAAAAGGCCCTGAGAAAACAGTATTTTTGTTGTGTAAACAGTTATTTGCCGCATGAGTGGAATCATAAAACTTCTTCCTGAACATATTGCAAACCAGATTGCTGCAGGCGAAGTTATTCAACGTCCAGCATCCGTTGTAAAAGAGCTGGTAGAGAATGCCATTGATGCCGGAGCAGATAAGATTCATGTAATTATTAAAGATGCCGGCAGAACACTTATCCAGGTCATAGATAATGGCAAGGGCATGGAAAAGTCTGATGCATTGCTTTGTTTTGAGCGTCACGCTACAAGTAAAGTGAGCACAGCCGATGATTTGTTCGCATTGAAAACAAAAGGATTCCGTGGAGAAGCTTTGGCCTCGATTGCATCTATTTCGCATGTCAGCTTAAAAACGAAAACGAAAGTTTCGGAAGTCGGAACTTGGATCCTCATGGAAGGGAGCAAATTAATTTCCAACGAGGAATCTGTTTCGCCCCATGGCACGTCAATTGAAGTTAAAAACTTGTTTTACAATGTTCCTGCGCGCAGGAACTTCCTTAAATCAGACAGCATCGAATTCGGACACATTCAAGATGAATTCGAACGAATTGCATTGGCTCATCCGGAGTTGTCTTTTGTTCTTAAACACAATGATCAAGAGGTATTTCAACTCCTACCTGCTGTTCTTCGAAAACGCATCGTAGATCTTCTTGGAAAAAACAGCAACGACCGACTTGTTCCCGTTGAAGTGGAGACGGACATTGTGCGTATTATTGGTTATGTTGGAAAACCTGAATACTCTCGTAAAACAAGAGGCGAACAATTTTTCTTCGTCAATAATCGGTTTTTTAAGGATGCCTACTTTAACAGTGCTGTGAATAAGGCATTTGATGGCTTGCTTCAACCTAAAATGTTCCCTTCCTATTTCCTATACCTCGAGTTGGATCCCTCAAAAATTGATGTAAACGTCCACCCTACTAAAACTGAGATAAAGTTTGAAGAAGATCGCTCGATCTATGCCATTCTGTTGAGCGGAATAAAACAAGGTCTGGGAAAATATAACATCTCACCAACACTTGATTTCGAACGGGAAATGGGATTCGACCTGCCACATTCAATGAAAGATAAACCAGCTGTCGAACCAGTCGTGACATTTGACCCAACTTACAACCCATTTCAAAGCACCACAAAAAACACGGGATCGGGAATAAAGAGCGGTCAATCAGATGCGCTGAGAGCTCAAGGATTTGGAAATCAATCGCCAAGCACGGATGACTGGAGGAATTTTTACACCATTGAAGAAGAAGATGTCTCCCAAACCGGAACCTTGGATCTTGAAGAAGATTCTGAACCTTTGAAAGGAGCAAAAATCATTAAAGGCACATACCTTTTCACCCCCTGTAAATCAGGATTGATGGTTATTCACATTGCAAGAGCGATGGAACGAATACTTTACGATGAGATAATTAATAAATTTATTTCCAACCCAATAAACTCTCAAAAACTTCTTTTTCCAATAAGTAGAGATTGCTCAAAAGAAGAGCTCAGGAGCTGGACAACGAACAGTACACTTTTACATAGGCTTGGATTCGAGAGTACAATTCAAGAATCGCACATTGAAATTTCGGCGGTTCCCTCTATACTCGAGGAAAATTCGATTGATGATTGTCTGGACAGCTTGATTTCAACACTTTCATTCAAAGAAATCGACAAAGGAGAAATTGCGCATGAATTGGTACGTTCAATTGCTGTTTCCTACTCAAAGAATTGTAAGCCTTCTGAAAATGAAAATGCGCTTCAAGACATTATTGACAGGCTGTTTTCATGTGGAGAGCATGCCTATTCTCCATCAGGTAAAAAGATAATTAATACAATCTCTCTTGACGAGATTTCTCAAAAATTCTGACATGTTCTCTTTTTTAAACAACATTCCACAAGTAACCAAAAATCTCCTCATTCTGAATGTGCTCACCTACATCGGAGCTCTTGTTTTTTCAGGAAAGGGAATTGATGTTTACGCCGTTCTCGGAACTCACTATCTGAATTCTCCCTTGTTCAAACCATTCCAGGTTATTACTTATATGTTCATGCACAGCTTGCATGATTTTACACATATCCTTTTCAACATGCTTATCCTTGTTATGTTTGGTTCCCATCTCGAACGCATCTGGGGGCCAAAACGCTATTTCCTGTTTTATTTTGCATGTGGGTTCGGAGCCTTTTTACTCTACAACTCGATCGGTATGTACGAGATCTTCCAATTAAAACAAGAAATGCTTCAGCTTGGAATTGACGTAGAAGTAGTCAACCACAAAATTCGTGAAGGCTATGTCAATCATATTATGTTTTCCTCCGAGGATGAGCATGTCGTTCTACAAAGGTATTATGACCTGTCTACTAGCACTATGGCCGGCGCTTCAGGGGCACTTTTTGGCATCATGGCTGGATTTGCTGTATTGTTCCCCAATACGGAACTTATGTTGTTATTCCCACCAATTCCAATTAAAGCGAAATATCTTATTGGTGCCTATTTACTTTTTGAAATCTACAACAGCCTTTACGCAGTAAATGACCATGTCGCACACCTTGCACATGTGGGTGGCGCTATTGTTGGGATCATACTTGTCCTCTTTTGGAGAAAAACAGACCGAAATAATTTTTGGTAAACTATGAATACGGATAGAACATTTATTGACGACCTAAAACACCAAATGCGTTACGGCAGTGCGACAATTCGATTGATTATTATTAATTGTGCTGTTTTCCTAGTTCTCGGAATAATTGAGGTTCTAGCAAGGCTGTCCGGGAATGAAGCAGGAATTCACCTGTTTCTATCTGATCTCGTTTCGCTTCATCCACAGCTTGATTATTTGTTGATTAGGCCGTGGGGATTAATCACGAGTATTTTTGTCCATTTCGACTTCATACACCTGTTGATGAACATGTTGTTCCTTTATTTTTCCGGACAAATGTTCGAATCCATCTTTGGTTCCAAACGTTTGATGTATACCTACATATTTGGAGGACTGACAGGAAGTATCCTTGAGGTATTGGCTCATCTGATCTTTCCAGTAATTTCAGTCTCTCAAGCATCAGTCGTTGGTGCATCCGGAGCCATTATGGCCATATTCACTGCCCTCGCATTTTACCGGCCTAAGCTTAAAGTTAATCTTTTTGGAATCCTGCCTGTTCCAATGATCGTTCTGGCTGCTTTCTTTATCCTGAGCGATATATTCTCTCTCGGAAAATCGGATGGTACCGCTCACTTTGCACACCTTGGCGGGGTTTTGTTTGGAGCATTATCTATTCAAGGTTTGTATTCCAAAGGAAACATTGTCACCCGGATAATTTCATTTGTCGAAAATCTTCGTAGCCGTTTTAAAAGGGGGCCAAAACTGAAAGTTAAAAAAGGAGGTGCAACAAGAGGACCAGAATTCAAAAGCGACGAAGACTACAATCAGGAAAAGAAACAACGTCAGGAAAAAATTGATGCTATTCTGGATAAAATCTCAAAGTCAGGATATGATTCTCTCACAAAGGAAGAAAAGGACTTTCTATTTAACCAGAGCAATCGTTAAATGCGAAACATTCTTCGGCATATCGTTCGATTCAGAAATTGGTTAAAAGCAATCTCTTTTGTCTGTATTTTCGGTCTGCTATTGGCTTACCTTGCTCCTTTCGTTCATCCAAACACATTGAAGATATTGCCTTTTTTCGGGCTGGCATATCCAATTATTTTACTCTTCACTCTACTGCTTCTCTTGCTTTGGGGTATTCTACGCTCAAGGATGGCTTTCATTATCGGCGCTTCATTGCTCATTGGAGGTAAATTGCATTTCAGAATGCTTGCTGTTGGGTCTGAAAATGATGATGCCCCTGCTGATGTTTCGTGTCTGAAGGTGATGAGCTACAATGTGAGACTTTTCGGCTTATACTCTTTTGATAAAGAAGAGCGCATGAAAAACAGAGATTCCATTTTCAGCTATATCCGTCGGGTTAATCCGGATGTCGCATGCTTTCAGGAGTTTTACCATCAGGATAAACCAACACCTTTTCCTACTCGTGATAAATTGATGGATGAAATTGGCTTCAAAGAATACCATGAACGGTACGCACACAAGCTGCGAGGTAGACAAAATTTTGGTGTTGCAATTCTCTCAAAATATCCAGTGATAGCCAAGGGAGATATTATTTTTGATACTCAAAATAAAAACGATTTTAACTACTGCATTTATGTAGATGTTTTAAAAGACAACGATACATTCCGAATCTACAATGTTCATTTGCAGTCGATCAAGCTGCAGCAAGAAGACTATTCTGTGTTCGACAAAGAAAACCTTTCAAAAAAAGAGTCCCCATCTATGATTCGATTACTGATAGATAAGCTTCGACTGGCTTACCCAAAACGCGCTGATCAAGCCAGAAAAGTTAGTGAACACATTGCCACTTGTCCTTATCCTTCAATAGTTTGTGGAGATTTTAACGATACTCCCCTCTCCTACACCTACAATCAATTTAGCAGGCTTCTAAATGATGCCTACAGGTCCACCTCCTTTGGAATTGGTTCTACCTACGTTGGAAAAGTTCCGGCGGGAAGAATTGACTACATCTTCTACTCAGATGGATTGAACGTAGCACGCTTCACTATTCAAAAAGAACCATACAGTGACCACAGGGCTGTTTCATGCAGTATTTATAGGGACACTTTAAAATAATTTGGTATTTTTATCCCACACTCTATTAACCATGAAACACGCACTACTAATTGTCCTTGCGACATTTCTATTCTTTTCATGTGGGAATAATGACCGCAAGAAGCCCGTTCAAAACACGTCTTATGTTACGGACACAACAGAACTATTAATTGGAACATGGACACTGAATAAAGAGGTTTTCGAGGGCGAACGTATCGTAGTCTGGTCAGGTAAACCTACTGTTCCTCAACTGGATTTTAAAAAGAATTCTTATTACCTCATGCTTGACAGGATCACCGATGAGAAAATCTCAAAAAATGGAATTCCGAGTATTCAGGAAAGGTACAAAGGACAGTATTCATTTAAGAATGGCATACTTACATTGAATCATATGGAAAAAGAGGAATCAGTGATGCAGGAATTCAAAATAGAACAGCTAAATTCGAGGATATTGATACTTGAGGATGTAAAGACCAAGAAAACAAGTCAGTATTCTAAATAAAATGCTGTTAGAAATAAACCCGTACAATATAGATCGTCGTAGCATCTCACGAACAGTTGACGAACTTCGAAAAGGATCAATCATCATATTCCCTACAGATACCGTTTATGCTATCGGATGTGACTTGTTCAGCAAGAAAGGGCTTCAGGAGTTGGCACGATTTAAAAATATAAAATTGAGCAAAGCTAACTTCTCAATTATCTGCCCCGACCTGAGTGATCTTTCATCCTACGTTAAACAGTTGGACAGGTCCATCTTTAAATTACTCAAACAAAATCTTCCGGGACCGTTTACTTTTATTTTAAATGCTTCCAATGAGGTTCCGAAATTGTTTGATTCGAATAAAAAAGAAATCGGAATTCGAATTCCTGACAATCCAATTACACTTGCATTGGCCAGCGCATTGGGCAAACCTATTGCCGTTACATCCCTGCACAACGAGGATGATCATATTCAGGAATATTTTGCTGACCCTTATTCCATCTACGAAACGTTTGGTGAACAAGTACCTTTGATCATAGATGGAGGGTACGGAAAACTGGAAGCATCGACCATTGTAGACTGTACAACAGGTGCTCCTGAAATCATACGACAGGGAGCCGGAGAGTTGGTGTGATTAAATATTATAACAAAGAATTGGTGTAGATTGAATTTACTGCATTATCAAAATCCATCTGAATTTGTTTGTCCCTTCGCAATGACTCCTTGTAATATTGATACCAATATTGAATCGAACTTTTTAAAGCTTTGTAATTAATGTTTGATGGATTTTTAGAAACTGCAAGATCTATAAAACCTTTTGTATTACTTAACAAATGTGCTCCACATAGCATGTACGATGATTTTACGGCAAAAGGTTCTTTTTTAATTTCGGAAATTGATTTAAAATCTTTCATCGAAATCCACAAATTGATGATAATCTCCACTAAAAAATAACCCAGCCCAATTTCCTTAATTTTCGAAAAGTCAACATTTAATTTCTCCAAGAGCATCTTAAAATCTAACAAACTTAAATCTCCAACAAGTTTCAAATTTAAACATTGATTGTTTTGAATAATTAACGGAACCCTCTTGACAGCCCACTGAAAAATCTCATCATAATATCCCTCTTCAGAAGAGGATATTTCGGTCGATTGTAAACGTATTATAAGATCAGTGAGTTCGAAAACAAAAGTCTCATCTTTGACCAAGTCATTAAACACAGATATTTTTTCTCCTAGTATATAGACACTGAAGTCTTTGGAAATGATCTCACCATGAAAGGATGCGGCAATTGTTTTTCGAATTAGTTCGTGGTCGAGATCAACTATTGACTCGTTTTCCGCGATTTCAATTTGATTAGCTATTGTTTTAACTATTTGTGCTAAATCGAAACTGATCTGATTTTTTAACCAATCTACAGTTTTTTTAAGTTTCAGACTTTCTGAACCACTGTTCATGATTTTCGAAATTAACATCTGAAGCTGGCTGTAAGTTTCATTATCCAGCTCTTTATCAAATGAGGATAACAAATCATAAATAGACAGAATATCGTCGAAAATCTCACTCAAACTATCAATCCCTGTAGTTTCCTCGAGGCGTTGAGTTATGTCTGTAGAACTATGAATTACTTCAATTAAACTTCGAATATCAACATCTTCTAATTTTAAATTGTCAATATATTCTGAGATCTCCGACGATTGAACATCAAGGAGAGATACAACTCTTTGAAAATCTTCGTCATCAACACATAAGTTGATTAATCTTGAAGGACTTATGGGGTTTAACTCCAAAATCTTTGTCTCAAAATCCGAGCTAAATTCCACAGAATTTGATTGATGGAACTTGTCTAAATGCTTCCGAATGACACAATCAAATATTGCCACAATGAAAGGATTATTATCCTTTACCTCAGACAATCCAAAATCAACTTTTTGAATGAAGACATTCTTTATTTTTTTTAGATCCTCTATAAAGGTTTCCTTGAATTTTGAATTAGATAAAACTGTAGAAGCTATTTCTTTTACGAATTCAGAATGCGAACCACCATATTGATTTTTATTTGAGAAAAACGTATTGCAAATCATTCCAACCAATCCGCTGATACCGATGACACAATAATCGTACGCGTCAGGAATTATGTCACCATATTTTTCCTTATAATCATTTAAAACGTCCTTAACCTCAGTGTTCGTCAGCATGACAAAAAGAGGATCGTCTTCGGTTGAAATAGAATTGGAAGCGAGATAATTTTCTGAAGAAATTGTTAAGGATTTAAAATCTTCAAATTGTATGGTATCCAATTTCGGAAACGTATATCGATTATTTACAGAAGCACTTAATTCCTCCCTGTTGACATTTATTTCCTCGCTACTTATTTCAGTCAACGCTTCGATTTCATCCAAGGAAAGATCACCAATAAAACTATTTAAGGTATCGAGTTGTGCATTAAGTTCTTGAATATTCTCCTTGGCTTCATTATTCCTCAATTCGATATCACTCATGGCGTTTTCAGCCTCAAGTTTTGTTTGTTCGAGTTGATTCAATTGATGATTCTGCGATAATGCTACTTTTTCAATTTTATCCTCATCCTCATTTTTCATAATTAAGCCTCTTGTAATTTTTTCGCTTCCAATTGATCAGCCTCTAACTTCTTTTTTGAATTCTTCAGAACATTTTCAAATAATTCTAAGCGCGTTTTAATTTTTGCAATCAACTCTGAATTCTGTTCGACATCAACTAAGGCATTTGTTAAGCGTTCCGTGAGCAAATTCATGTCTTGACTGAGAAGATTGATTTTTTCTTGATGATTCATTAATATTTTTTGGATCAAGGCTTCTCTTTTATTTTTAATTTCTCTTTCCTCTGCACCAGACATATAATCAATACCGACTTTTATTCCATATGCAAGTCCAGCCAAAACCAAAATTCCACCAACCATAGCATTGATACCAGGAATAAACGCCACTAAAGATCCAAGAGCGGCTAAACCGGATGTTATACCAGCAGCGCTGAGTCCTGCAACTCCGGCAAAAGACAATACAATAATTGGGATTCCTCCTGCTGCAAGCGTACCAGAAATAGACATCATCCTTTTCTTAAATTCGTCAGGTGTAATTTCGCCTTTCTGTAATTTAATTAGATAGTCCACTGATTCTTCGCACGCTTTATCATTCACTGGTGTGATGTGCATTATTTCGCGGTACTTTGCAATAATGGATTGATCATGCTCACTTATCACCCCAAACTGAGATTTGGAAATTTTATAAAAGTCAGTCAATACAGCATGAACAATAGTCAGTTGATCACTTATGTGATAAGAGGAAATACTCGTCTTAAACTCTTCGAAATTTGAAGAAACATCCGTCTCCTCAGTCAGGTATTGTGTGACCTCAGTTCTCATTTCTGGAGTACAATCTAATTCATAAAATCGCTCGTATAGATTGGAGACCTCCAACGAGTTAATTTCTCCATCAGCTCGAATTAAAATAGCCAAATTTTTTAGGTACGCTAACTTAATACTTTCCGGATAATCCTTCAACAGCTTGTCTACGTGACCTTTAAAGTGCCCATCTATTTTTAATCCAATCAGATTCTGTTTAAAACTTTCATGCTTAGATAAATAATAGAGAAAGTAAATAATCTCAACCCTGTTCTCGAAAAAATCCAGCGAATTATTATTTACAAAATATTCTATTGCATCGCTTTTTTGAATGTGTGAATTAATTGTTGAGAATAAATTCAGTCCTCCATCTATTGGAAGAATTTCCGCAGGCTTATCCTCCTCTTTTCCTCCAAACATTCCACCAACTTTGGATAATAAACTCATGCCTGAATCAATTATCCCATTTGAATCATCAGCAGTATACCCCACCTGTTTTACATCTGCAAAAAACAAACTATTGAAATGGTCTCCCGAAACTTTCAATAACCGTTTATTTGTTAGTAATGTACATTCAACTCCAGTGCCAAGTGGGGTCATAGCATCGTCAGAATACAAAATAATGATCTCATTTGCTTCTATTTGTTCATTCATCCAAGTAGCTTTTGACAGATGGTCAGCTGGAATATTATTTCCGTAATAAAGATCCTTGGTATTGGCAACGTCTAAATAAAGAAAAGCAGGGATAATCGATTGGAAAAGCTCTTCTGCTGAATTAAACTTAATAGGAATAGTTACATCAATAATTTGACTTGGAAATGTTTTCATAGACTAAACTTTTAATAAAAATAAAAATAAAAATAAAATCTAATTAACTCCCTGTGCTGCAATACGAGACAGGTAAAATTCATTTGGACTCGGAAGACCAACATCCATAGGTTTCCATACGAAACCTATTCCTCGTTTTAAATAAATAAATCCGGCAGCAGACAGCGCAGAAAGCTCGTTCCTATTTGGAAAAGTGTGATCGAAAGACCAATGTCGAACCAAACTAACGCCTTCCCGAAACAACTTTTTCCTAACTTTTTTTATAAGTCCCGCCCCAGTACTTAAGTCTAGTGACGGATGGAGCAGCGATTGACAACAGTAGGCAATTCCATTTTTGTCAATATGGTATATGAACGAAGCCTGTAGCTCTCCTTTTTTAAAGAAATTAAAGGTTCTTACATTGGAATAATTTGGATTCGCATAAATTCTCCACTTCTGAAAATCAAAATCCTGACTGATAAAACATGCTTTGATTCGATTCATACTTTCAAGTAAGCCATTCAGATCTATCGGTTCGTTGGATTCAATTAAATCGAACTCACGAACAAGTGAAGCATACCCGGCAGAGTGCCAAAGAACCTTAAAACGTGACATCACACACAATCCAAGAATTTTCACTTTTTCTTTGATTGTATTTTTTGGATTTAAAGACACCAGGAACGAATACGCCGGAAATAACTTGCCCACTGCAAGCGATTGTCCATTGTCGAAAGGAATTTCAAAACCAAGCTTCATGAACGGCTTTTTAGCCGCTGTAAACCCCCAAATAACAGCGATATTTTGTTTTTTGCACTCTTCAAATAGGAATTCATAAATCCTATTGAAAATATTTTGTCCACGATATTCCGGATCAACCAGCGTATCCTCACTTTTCCCGGAGCGAATGATCACTCCATCAGCGTTTTTCAATACCATGGGAATAACGCAATTGGTGCCTACAATTCTGTCGCCATCTTCAGCAATCACATATACGGAACTTCCATCCGGTGCATCATGAAATTCCCATCGAAACTGTTCCATCGTTCGAGATTTGCCATAAATTCGGTTATGAAAATCATTTATTTTCTCATAATCGTTCTCTGAAGCAAGTCGAAAAGTCACCATTGAATACTGCTTTTTTTAATTATTTCATCAGGCGTCAGACAATCAATTTTTTCTTCAGAAATAAACTCCAAAAGTCGCTTGTATTGCGTAAGATATTGTCCATACTTGTAGTCCGTAAAAAAAGTATTGTGCCACAACACTGAGAAATCACAATTATAGGGGTTTTGGCTGTATTCTTCGATAATCGTCTCAGCAATATTTTCTGCCGGGAAGTGCATGTATTTGTGAAAGGTCCCGTCCATAAAATGAAGTGGTGCCTCGACAAAACTAAACGGTTTATCCTGCTCCACGTTATAAGGTTGAAATGCTTTGCCATACGAATTTCTAAATCCGAAGTGTTCCGCAAATCCCAGACTGGCATCGAATGAAAGCTTCGAATCCTCAATGTTCTTCCAGTCGCTGTGTGTTCTGAAATTCAAAAAATGATATCTATTGAATCCAGTTTCGAGCTTGCTTTTCTCCAGTTCAGCATCGATATCCATTGAAGAACAGGATTTGTGAAGACCATTCGCGTTGTTTGACGTTTGGACCAACTCTATGAGCGACTTTTCCTTTGAGAGGTCATAATCCGCATTCATAATTCCTGATTCACCTCTGCCCTTGTTGACCAGCCAAAAAAAGGTAGAACGAACATCATGCTCATCGTGCAGTCGGACTATTCGATCCAGATTTCTCCAGTGAGGACGTCGCATCAATTCCATGAATAATAACTTGAGAATCACAAGCGGTTTGAAATTTTTCACGGCCCAAAATCCGTCCTGAAGAAATGAACCGTACAAGGTATCAATGTCGTGCGAAAGAAAAAAAACACTCTTCTGCTTTTTCGGAATAATGTGCCATTTTTCGTAAAGCGCATCTATCTCTTTCTGTACGAGATTTTGAGTAATTACACCATGTTTATTTTGAAATGATGCCTCGTACTTATAGCGTCCAATAGCATCGAAATCATTCGCTGGCGCGTTCAATTCCTGAAGGCAATTCACCATGTAAAAAATTGAAGCGATCATATCTTTATTGCCTGCACCATCGATTATTCCCTTGGTTGGATCAAACTGGATCTTAAACACTTGAGAATTGCGAAGCTCCTCGTAAAATTCTACAGCAATAAATTCCGAACCTTCATGCTGATGATCCCAGATAAGCTGAGCATTTTGTGGATTGTCTGCGACAATGAAAGTAAAAGCTCCGTTGTTCTCAATTAACTTGAGCACATAGGTCACTATGTTGGAATACGCTTGATTTTTTCTAATATAAACCTTCATCGCAGGTAGAACGGTGGTTGAAAATACATAATTTAAGCGTAAACGAGTTAATCAAGTAAGTAGTGTTGATAGTTTCATGCGCTTCGCTATAGAAGCGAACATTAATTTCCTCAATTTAGCCTCATGGTACTAAGCAGATTCTGGTTAATCATTTTCATCAGCTCCTTGCTATTCATAGTTGCAGGACTTTTTCTGAACAAGCATTACAACATTGATTACATTCTCAATGGCAAAAAAGACGACCCGGTATTAATTTCTGAAACGTATGCATATACATTGCCTGCACCGCTGAGAGATAGTATCCAATCTTCTCCTGATCAATCATATGTGTTGAATGTAAACCCTTCGGACCCAGATACGACATACACCATAAAAAACAAAGTAGTACAAGTTTTCAGCGGTGTTCAAAAATCAGATGGATTACTACAAACGTGCAAAAACAGCTTGTTCGACATCATTCTCCCGCTTCTCGCCTATCTGGCATTTTTCTGTGGGATTATGCAATTACTCATCGACTCTGGTGCAACCGAGAAATTAGCCAACAGGCTTAGTCCCCTCTTCGTAAAAGTGTTCCCATCGGTTCCTAAAGGCCACGAATCCATTTCGTACATGACCTTGAATTTCTCCGCGAACTTCCTTGGATTGGATTCAGCCGCTACGCCCTTTGGTCTCAAAGCAATGCAAAGCTTACAGGAAATCAACCCTGAAAAAGACAAAGCAAGTGATGCTCAAATTATGTTCATGTGTTTGCATGCTGCGGGACTAACCTTGATACCGACATCAATCATTGGTTACCGAGCTGCTCAGGATGCGGCCAATCCTGCAGATGTGATGTTGCCCTGTATCATTACGTCATTTATCGGTACAATTGCAGCCTTTATAATTGTTGGGATTCGTCAGCGCATCAATTT
>Ga0315906_10003092_pt1 | contig 22331 bp, 21 predicted proteins | sample LakEriMetagenome_4_FD_203526 | JGI IMG/M metagenome (GOLD analysis project Ga0315906, IMG submission 203526) | Freshwater fungal communities from buoy surface, Lake Erie, Ohio, United States - Buoy 2 MA122 | ecosystem: Environmental > Aquatic > Freshwater > Lake > Lake biofilm | place: USA...
GCCCGCCCCAGATCAGCGCGCCGGCGGCGATGAAGTCGACAATCCAGAACGGCCAGGCCTGCCAGTCACCCCAATTCCGGATGATCTCCGCAATTGCGAGGACCGCGCCGAATCCCAGCGCCAACATCCCGGAATTGCGGGTCATAGTTCGGCAATCCGCTCGGCGAGTTCCGCCAGCTCCTGCGCCGCATTCGGCTTTGCCGCTGACTTGGCTGCAGCGGCGCGGATCTTGAGGTCAGCCGGATCGGACAATCGCGCCGCGATCAGCGCGCCAAGCAGCTTGGGTGTGGCATTCGCCTCAAGCAGCATGTCCGCAGCACCGGCATCCGTCAGCGCTTCGGCATTCGCCGTCTGATGATCGTCCATGGCGATGGCCAGCGGGATAAGTATCGACGGGCGGCCAACGGCGGCAAGCTCGCTGACCGTCCCTGCCCCGGACCGCGCAATGACCAGATGCGCATTCGCAAGCCGGTCCGGCATGTCGGAGAAGAACGGCGCAAGCTCGCAATCGACCTTCATGTTGCGATAGATCGAGCGGACGGATTCCACCTGCTCTTCACGGACCTGCTGGACAACCTTGATCCGCGACAACAGCGGCGGCGGCAAGTGGTTGACGATGGCCAGAGGCACGGTCTCGCCGATGATCCGGGAGCCCTGACTGCCGCCGGTGATGAACAGCACCAGCTGTCCGCTCGCATCCGGATAGGGCCGCGCGGCGGCGGCCAGGATCGGCGCCCGTACCGGGTTGCCAACCGCGATGTGGGCCGATCCGGGCGGCAGGAAGTCGAGCCGGGGGAAACCGCTGGCGACCAGCTTGGCATGTTTGGCGAACTGCCGGTTCACCCGCCCCAGTACGGCGTTCTGTTCATGGATGATAATCGGCACACCCCGCCGGCGCGCAGCGGCAAGTGCCGGGAAGGCGGGATAGCCGCCAAAGCCCGCGACCAGGGCTGGGCGGTGCTGTTTCAGCAGCCGGGACGCCTTCGAGATGCCGGCATTGATCTTCAGCGCCGCGCCGGGAACGGTCCAGGGCTTGCGGAAGTTGGGCGACGCCGCCTCGATCTCTTCCTTCCAGTCCGCCGGGAACTCGGCGGCGTAGCGCAGGCCGCGCGAATCCGAGATCAGCGCCGTCTGCCAGCCGCGCGCGCGCAGCTCGTCGGCAAAGGCGCGCGCCGGAAACATGTGCCCGCCTGTGCCGCCTGCGGCGATCACGACGAGTTTCTCTCTAGGGGGGTTAGCCATACGGCCCGTGGCTCCTCGTGCCTTCTCCGCGCACGAGAGCAAGCGCAAGGCCGAGCGTCAATCCCATCCCGACCATGGCGCTGCCACCATAGGAGATGAAGGGCAGCGTAAGTCCGGTCGGCGGCACTATTGCAAGGTTCACCCCGATATTGATGGCGGCCTGGATCGCAAACAGGGCAAACAGGCCAGCCGCCGCCGTCCGGGCAAAGCCGTCCTCTATGCGCGAAGCGGCCCGGAAGCCGCGGATGGCGATCAGGCCGTAGATGGCCAGAACCGCGATCACGGCCACCAGACCGAACTCCTCGGCAATCACGGCGAAGATGAAATCGGTATGCGCTTCGGGGATCTGCATCTTGATCAGCCCCTCACCCGGACCGGTGCCGAACAGACCGCCCCGCTGAATCGCGTCCTCGGCCCGGTCGATCTGGAACGTGTCCACCTGGCTCGACGGATTGAAGATCATGTCCACCCGGCGCTTCACATTGGGCAGCAGATTGTAGAGCAGCACCGAAAGCCCGGCGCCACCCGCTGCCATCCCGATCAACCAGCGTTTCGGCAGGCCGCTGACGAAGAAGACCGTCAGGAACGCGCCCGACAGCAGGGCCGCGCCGCCAACATCCGGCTGCAGCAGGAAAAGGACAAGCGTCAACGCAAAGAAGAAGAAGGACACGATCGTCCACGGACCGGCTGGATAGCGCTCGCGCTGCGACAGCAGCCAGGCGCTCAGCACGACAAGCCCAGGCTTGACGACTTCACTTGGCTGCATCGACAGGCCGCCATAGCGCAGCCAGCTCTGCGCCCCGTTCACTTCGTGTCCGATGAGCGCGATGACGCCCATCAGAAACACGGCGGCGAGGAAACTCAGGATCGCAAAGCGGCGCGCCCATTTCCGGTCGAGCGCAGAAACCGCCAGCATGAGCACAAGCCCGATCGCGGCGTGCGCGGTCTGCCGGTAGATGAAATGATAGCTGTCGGCATACCCGATCCGGGCCGCGGCCGAGGGGCCGACCGCAAGCGACATCAGCAGGCCGATGCCGGCGAGCAGGGCAATTCCAGCAACGAGACCCCAGTCGAGCGTCCGGCGCCATTCGGTGAACCAGGAGGAGTCCGACCGGCGCAGCAGCGGGGCGGAAGCAGTATGGGTCACGCGGACTCCTTCATGGGCGCAGGCAGCATGGCGTGAACAAGGCTGCGGAACACGTCGCCGCGATGCTCATAATCCTTGAACTGATCAAAGCTGGCACAGGCCGGCGAGAGCAGAACGACCGGCGATGCGTCACCCGACGCCTTGGCATCCCGGAAGGCCTGGTCGACCGCGCGGTCGAGCGTACCGCAGGCCTGCACGGCCACCTTGCCCTGCAGCGACGCAGCGAAGGCGGCTTCGGCCTGACCAATGAGGTAGGCTTTGGAGATATTGGGGAATAGCGGCGCCAGCGGCGCAATGCCTTCCGCCTTGGCAACGCCGCCGGCGATCCAGTAGATCTTCTTGAACGAGCGCAGAGCCTGCTCGGCAGCCTGCGCATTCGTCGCCTTGGAATCGTTGACGAAGCGCACGCCATCTACAGTGCCGATATTCTCCATCCGGTGAGCGAGCCCCGGGAAGGATTTCAGTCCTGCCATGATGGATGCCGGATCAAGCCCCAGCGCACGGCAGGCCGCATAGGCCGCCGCCGCATTCTGGAAGTTGTGACGGCCCTGCAGCGCCTCGCAGTCCTCGAGTTTGCCGACCGCTTCCGCCTTGCCGCTCAGGTTATCGTAGAGCCGCCCTTCGACGGCGCTGACACCCTTGCCCAGCGTGTAAGTCGAGGAAATCTGCGTCACCCGTTGTGGGCCGCTGGCCGAAAGGCCGATTGCGATCGACTGCGAATAGAGATCGTCAAAACCGACAACCGCAACATCGGACGGCGTCTGGTTCTGGAAGATGCGCATCTTCGCGGCCTGATAGCCGTCCATGCCGCCATGCCGGTCGAGGTGGTCGGGCGAAAGGTTCAGGAACACGGCGACATTGCAGTGCAGGCTCTTCACCAGGTCGAGCTGGTAGGACGACATCTCGAGCACGTAGATCGCATTGGAGTGCAGCGAGGCGAGGTCCAGCACGCCCGTGCCGATATTGCCACCGACCCGCACGTCGCGGCCGGCTTCCTTGAGGATGTGGCCGATCAGGGCGGTTGTGGTCGACTTGCCATTGGTGCCCGTGATGCCGACGACTTTCGGCCGGCTGCGCTCCGGCATCGCCTGAACGGCGCGCGCAAAGAGTTCCATGTCGCCGATCACCGGCACGCCGGTCATCTCGGCCATGCGCACAAGCCGGTGCGGCTGCGGGAACTTGTACGGAATGCCGGGTGACAGGACGAGCGCGGCAAAGGTCTGCCAGTCGCGCTTGTTGATGTCCGACAGGGCGATGCCGGCCGCTTCGGCCTTGGCGCGTGTCTCCTCGTTATCATCCCACGCATGGACGCGCGCGCCGCCGGCCTTCAGGGCCTTGGCAGCGCTGAGACCTGTGCGGCCCAGGCCGTACACAGCAACGTCTCGTCCAGCGTATTCGGTGATCGGGATCATCGCGCCTGCGTCACCTCAGCTTGAGTGTGGCAAGGCCCGCAAGGGCGAACAGGACGGACAGGATCCAGAAGCGGACGACGACGCGCGTCTCGGGCCAGTTCTTCTTCTGGAAGTGATGGTGCAGCGGCGCCATCAGGAAGATGCGCTTGCCCTCCCCGGTCAGGCGCTTGGTGATCTTGAACCAACCGATCTGGGTGAGAACCGAAACCGCCTCGATGACGAAGAGGCCGCCGATCACGACGAGTGCAAACTCGTGCTTCGTGGCCACGGCCACGACGCCAAGCATGCCGCCGAGGCCGAGCGAGCCCGTGTCGCCCATGAACACCTTGGCAGGGTAGGCGTTGTACCAGAGGAAGCCCATGCCGGCGCCGATCATCGAGCCGAGCACGACGGCAAGCTCGCCCGCGCCTGGCGCGAACTGGATGCCGAGATAGTCCGCGAACACGAAGTTGCCGGTGAGATAGGCGATCATCGCATAGGCGGCGGCCGCAAAGGTCATCGGCACGATCGCGAGGCCGTCAAGCCCGTCCGTAAAATTCACGGCATTGGCACTGCCGACGATCACGATCATGCCGAATAGGATGAAAAACCCGCCGAGCGGCAGGAAGTAATTGTTGACGAAGGGCACCGCGACGCCGCCGGAGAAATCCGGATCGGCCGGCTGCACCGACGTGACCGGCGCAAGCGTCGCGATCCATTCGGCGAGCGGGTTCAGCGGGCCCCATTGCGCATGCCCGGCCGGCGTGTGCGCCCCGTGCAGACCCATGATGATGGCGCAGGCGAGCGCCGCGATGCCGAAGCCGGCAATCAGGCGCGCGCCGGCGGAGACACCGTCGGTCGATTGCTTGGTAACCTTCGCATAGTCATCGAGGAAGCCGAGCAGGGCGTAAGAGAAGGTGACGAACAGTGTCACCCAGACATACGGGTTCGTGAGATTGCCCCAAAGCGCGACCCCGACGATCAGGCCCAGCCAGATCAGCAGGCCGCCCATCGTCGGCGTGCCCTTCTTCGACATCTGCGCTTCCAGCGACAGGTCGCGGATCGGCTGACCCTTGCCCTGGCGCGCGCGCAGCGCATTGATGATCGCGTCGCCGAAGATCACGGTGATCAGGAATGCCGTCACCACCGCCGCACCGGTGCGGAAGGTGATGTAATTCAGAAGATTGAACGCACCGCTAGGCGCGGCGAACAACTCGTACAGCATCAGTCTGCCCTCGCGACCCCTTCTGGGCCGCTATCCATCTTGCCCAAACCGGTCGCTGCACTCCATTGGCGCAGGCGATCCGCTAACCGTCCCATCCCGGAGGCATTCGACCCTTTGATCAAGAGCAGATCGCCGTTCTTCAGGGTATTTTGCAGCTGATTCCACAACTCATCCGCTGACGGAGCAGATGCTTGTGGCAAAGCCGGCGGGAGCGCCTCTGCCAGATGCTGCATTTCGGCTCCCGCCAGGAACACTCCGGCAACGCCCGCCTCGACGATCGGGCCGGCGAGAGACCTGTGTTCCTCGGCAGAAGTCGCGCCGATCTCACGCATGTCGCCAAGCGCCGCAAGGCGCCGGCCGCCGGTGCGCTGCGCCAGCGATTGCAACGCCGCGCGCATGCTTGCCGGATTCGCATTGTATGCGTCATCGATCAGCGTGAACGATCCGCCATCGGGCAGCGCCAACGTCTCGGACGTGCCCCGCCCGGGCGGCGGCGCATAGCCCGACAGGGCCTCGGCGCAATCTTCCACGGATCGGCCGGTCTGGCTCGCCGCCAGCAGGGCCGCCGCGACGTTCATTGCCCAGTGTTCGCCCACAGCATTGATCGCAACCGTGGCTACGCGGCCCACGACATCCACCGTGATGCGGCTCGTCGCGCCATCGGTTTCATAGCCCGTGATCCGCGCGGTCGCATCCGCAGAGCGGCCGAAGGTCTCGACATTTCCCGTCGGGCAAAGTTCGCGGGCGCGCGCCGCGAGGAAATCCAGGAAGGCATCCTCGGCCGGCAGGATGATGGTGCCGCCCGCTTCAAGTCCGGCGAAGATATCGGACTTCTCGAGCGCGATCGCCTCGATCGAGCCCAGTCCTTCGAGATGCGCGGCCGCGATGCACGTGATGATGCCGATCTGTGGGCGCACCATGTGACTGCGCGGCGCAATCTCGCCCGGCGTATTCATGCCGATCTCGAAGATAGCGCGCTGCGTCGTCTCCGGCATCCGCGCCAGCGTCAGCGGCACACCCCAGTGATTGTTGAAGCTCTTGGCATTCGAATGGGCAGGGCCGAACGCGGCATAGATGCGCGCCAGCATTTCCTTGACCGATGTCTTGCCGGCCGAACCGGTCACGGCGGCGCGGATCGCCCCGCAGCGGATGCGGGCAGCGATGCCCATCGCCGTCAGCGCGTCCAGAACATCATCCACCTGCACGGCCGGGCCGCCAGTCACCGGCTTCGACACCAGCGCGCCGGACGCGCCAGCCTTGAACGCCGCTTCGACAAAATCATGTCCGTCGCGCTGGTCTTTCAACGCCACGAAAAGGTCGCCCGGCTGCAGCGTGCGGGTGTCGATCGAGATGCCACCGGTCACGCTGAACGGGGCCGTCGCCGTCCCGCCGGTTGCGAGTTCGATGTCTTCGGAGGTCCAGAGTGGCAGGGTCATGCCTTCGCTCCTGCGAGCGCTGAAAGCGCTTCGTCCTGGTCGGAGAAAGGCAGGGTCTCCTTGCCGATGATCTGGCCGGTCTCGTGCCCCTTGCCCGCTATCACCAGTGTGTCGCCCTTCTTGAGTTCGCGGATGACCGTGCGGATCGCCTCGCCCCGGTCGCCGATCTCGCGCGCACCCTTGGCGCCCGCGAGCACGGCGGCGCGGATCTTCGCGGGATCCTCAGAGCGCGGATTATCATCGGTGACGATCACATCATCGGCCTGCCGGCTCGCAATCTCGCCCATGATCGGACGCTTGCGCGCATCCCGGTCGCCGCCGCACCCGAAGATCACCTTCAGGCGGCCGGCCGTGTGCGGACGCACGGCGCGCAGCAGCACATCAAGCCCGTCCGGCGTGTGCGCGTAATCAACTAACACGGCCGCGCCCGAGTCGGTCTTGCCAACGAACTCCAGCCGGCCCTTGACCGGCTTGAGGTTCGCGAGCCCGTCGGCCACCGCAGGAAACTCCATGCCGAGCGACAGGCAAAGCGCTGCAGCCGCGAGCGCGTTAAGCGCCTGGAACTCGCCGATCAGCGGCAGCTCTACCGGCTTTTGCTCGACATCGCGCCAGTAGAGGAACAACGACTGGCCCGCCTGCTTCGGCATCAGTTCGTCGATCCAGAGATCTTCGCCCTTCCAGCCGAACGAGACAACCTGCAAACCCGCGGCGCGCGCTGCTGCTTCGAAATCATCCCGCTGCGGACTATCGGCATTGACGATCGCCGGCACACCCTTCGGCGCCAGCGCCGTGAACAGGCGCAGCTTGGACTTGAGGTATTCCTCCATCGTCCCGTGATAGTCGAGGTGATCCTGCGTGAAGTTCAGGAAGGCGACAGCCGCAAGGTCAACCCCGTCGAGGCGGTGCTGCTCAAGCCCATGGCTGGAAGCCTCCATCGCGCAATGCGTCACGCCCTGCCCGGCCAGCATCTCCAGCGTCTGATGGATCGTCACCGGATCGGGCGTCGTGTGGCCGACATCCACCTTGCCATTCGGCCCGATCGCACCCAGCGTGCCCATCGAGGCTGCCTTCAGGCCGGCCCGGCTCCAGATCTGGCGCGCAAAATCGACGGTCGAGGATTTGCCGTTCGTTCCCGTCACAGCCACGACCGTTTTCGGCTGCTCGCCATGGAAGCGCTTCGCTGCCAGCGCCAGCGCACGGCGCGGCTCATCGGCAATCACGTGCGGAAGGTTGCCGGCCTCAGCGCTGCCATCTGACAGGATCGCTGCGGCGCCCTTCTCGATCGCCATCGGCGCGAATGCGGCGCCATCCTGCGCGCTGCCCTTCAAGGCAGCGAACAGCCAGCCCGGCTGCACCTTCCGGCTGTCGGCGGTCATTCCGAGGATCTCGGTCTCGCCGTTCTCGGCGAGTGGGAAGAGGTCCTTCAATTTCACAGGGAACTCCTTTCTGGGGTCCGCTCGTTAAGTCCGGTCACGGCAGGACGCACATCCTCGAGGCGCGGCGCTACGCCCAGGATGGGCGCGACGCGTTCGACGATCCGGCCTGCCACGGGAGCAGCACTTGCCGACGCCGTTGCACCTCGGCCCTCACGGGCCTTCGGATTATCCAGCGTCACGATCAGGGCATATTGCGGGCCGTCCGCAGGAAAGACGGCAGCAAAACTCGAGATGTTCGAGTTCTTGTCATAGCCGCCCTTGATGGCCTTCTCGCCGGTGCCGGTCTTGCCGGCGACCCGGTAACCCGGCACGTCTGCCGGCTTGCCGCTGCCGCGGACCACCGACTGGCGCATCATGTCGGTGACGATTTCCGCCGTTATTGCCGAGACCAGCCGCACCGGCTCAGCCTTGCGCTTCGGATCCTGCACCAGTGTCGGGGCGACCATCTCGCCGCCATTGCCCAGCGCCGCAAACGCGGTGAGGAAAGCGAGAGGCGAGACCGAAATGCCATGACCGTATGAGATCGTCGCTGCCGTTACCTCGTCGAGCTGCCTCGGCGCCAAAGGTTCGGCGCTGCCCGGCAACTCGATCGGTGCGCGGCGCATCAACCCTGCCGCCTCGAGGAAAGCCGCCTGGCGAGGCACGCCCAGCTTGCGCGCCACGTGCACGGTGCCGATGTTCGAGCTTTCGACCATGATCTCGGTCAGGTTCGCGGTCGGGGCAAACTTGTGGGTGTCCCTCACATCGAAGCCGCCAACATTGACCGGGCGGCTCACATCGAAGGCGTCCTCGGGGCGCACCGCGCCTTCTTCCAGCGCCGCAGCCAGGGTCAGCGGCTTGAACACCGAACCCAGTTCGTACACGGACGCAACCGCCCGGTTGACCCGCGACGGATGGCCGGAGGGAATGTCCGAGGCACGGTTGGGGTCGAAGGCCGGCCAACTTGCGAGGCCCAGCACTTCACCGCTGCGCGTGTCCATCAGGATCGCGGCAGCGCCTTCCATATCAAAGTCGCGCGCTGCTGCCGCCAGCTCAGCTTCCAGCGCCGTCTGCGTTTCGATGTCCAGCGTCAGGCGAAGCGGTTCGCCGCCCGCCACAAGCTTGTCGTTGAAGGAAAGCTCAAGCCCGGCAATCCCTTTGCCATCGAGGTCCATCTGCCCGAGCACATGGCCCGCCAGCGAACCCAGCGGATAGGCCCGGCCTTTCTCGGTGCGAAAGCCAAGCCCCTCAAGCCCGAGCCCCATCACTTCTTCGCGCTGGCGCGGTGTCAGCCCGCGCTTCACCCAGACGAACTGTTTCGAGGAATCCGCCAGCCGCGCCTTCAGGTCAGACAGGCGCAGTTCCGGGAATTGTTTCTGAAGGCCGACCGCCACTTCCTCGGCATCCCAGACAAGGCTCGGATTGGCCCAGAGGGAATAGGTCTCCACGGATGTCGCCAGCAGCTCACCGTTGCGATCAACAATATCGGCGCGCACCACCGCAGGCTTCGCGGGCGCTGCCAGCACCGCGCTGCTCGCATCCGGCGCACCCGACAGCGCCAGGTATCCGCCCCGCCCGGCCATGACGACGAAGACTCCGCAGAGCACAAGCCCTGCGAGCCGTGTCCGGTCGCGCGAGGCCTCGCTCATGGCGTGGCCTCCACTTCAGCTGCCGATTGCTCCGCCTGCGGAGCAGCAGCCGGGATCGTGCCGTCGACCGGCGGGCCAACCACATCGTCGAGGTCGTCCTCATCGGCCATCTGGTCGGCCTTCGGCGGCGCCATGCCGAGTTCCTTGCGGGCGTATTCCTCGATCCAGTCGCGGCGGCTCATATGGGCGAGCTCGGTTTCGAGCACCGACTTCTCTTTCTGCGCGGCCTCGATCTGCGCCTCGACGGCCATCAGTTCGGCCGCCGTGTCCTTGGCGCCATACTTGGCCCGGTAAAGGCTGAAAACGAGCAGGGCGGCGACCAGCAGCCCGAAGAAAAATGCACGACGGCTCATCGCGAAACCTCCAATTCAGAGATCGGCGGCAAGTCCATTCCATCATCCGCCGGGCTGCCGAAAGCCGCCGCCTCCGTCCGGAGCGCGGCCCGCAGCCTTGCAGAGCGTGCGCGCGGATTGGTTTCCACTTCCTTTTCAGAAGGTTGCAGCGCCTTGTTTGTAATCTGCTCGAAGCTCTGCGGACGGGATTTCGCGAGCAGGGGCACGTGCCGCGAACCGGCCGGCACACCGCCCGCCCGCTCCCGCAGCCACTGCTTCACAAGCCGGTCTTCCAGCGAATGGAAGGTCACCACCACGAGGCGCCCGCCGGGACGCAGAACCTGCTCGGCCGCCCGAAGGCCCCGGGCCAGCTCGCCCAGTTCGTCATTCACATACATCCGGATCGCCTGGAATGTCTGGGTTGCCGGGTGCATCCGCGCGCCGCGGCGCCCGCCGACTGCCGTCTCGACCAGCGCCGCAAGGTCCGCCGTCGTCGCAAAGGGTTGCGCCGCGCGCCGCTCCACAATGGACCGGGCAATCCGGCGCGCATTTCGCTCCTCGCCCAGCCGGAAAATCACGTCCGCCAGGCCGCGTTCGGACATCGTGTTGACGACATCCGCCGCCGAAGGCCCGGAGGCACCCATCCGCATGTCCAGCGGGCCATCCTTCATGAAGGAAAAGCCGCGCTCGGCCTCGTCGATCTGGAAGCTGGACACGCCGATATCCAGCACGACACCATCCACCTGCGCATGCCCGGCCTGCGCCAGCAACGTATCCATGTCGCCAAACCGGCCCAGCAGCGGCACGAGGTGCGGGAATTCCGCCGCCATCTTCTCGGCCCGGACAATTGCATCAAGATCGCGGTCGATGCCCAGCACCGTGCAGTTGGCCGCCTTTAGGATAGCGCGCGAATAGCCGCCGCCGCCGAATGTGCCGTCGGCAATCACATCGCCGTCTGCCGGCGCCAGCGTTTCAAGAACCTCGCCCAGCATGACGGGCAGGTGGCCCGGCTGAGCGGCCGGACGCGCGGGGGTGCGGGCCGCCATCATCCGGCCTCCCCGCGCAGCGACGCCGCCCGGCGCCGGCGCACATCGCGGTAGGCCGCATGGAAGGCGTCCAGCGTTTCAGGGTGTTGCGCCACAGTTGCCTGGCGCTTGCGGTGGGTGTCGAAGCGCGCCGGATCCCAGATCTTGAAGCTCTCGATGGCACCCGTGAACCGGATCCGGTCCGTGAGGCCAGCCGCGGCGCAGAATTCCTCCGGCAGCTTGATCCGCCCGGTATCGTCGATCTTGAGGTCGGCTGAGCCCGCAATGACAGCGGTAACAAAGGCTTCGCGAACCGGGGATTGCAACGGCAGCTCCGCGAGCGTCTCGGCATAAAGCTCCATCAAGGCCTCGCCGCCGCCTTCCAATGCACCGGAACCATCCGGCGCTATCCAGATGAAAACACGGGTATTTCCGCCAAGCGCAGCGCGAAAGGGTGCCGGGATCGAAACCCGCCCTTTTGCGTCAATAGCGCCCTCATAGGTGGAAAAAAACACCCGCCCGTCCCTTTGTAGATTTGCCTCAACCCCGCCATGGGTAAACCATGTGTAAACGTGGACTATCATGGGCCGGTATGGGCCTCAATGGGCCCGCCACGCGAATCAGGATTTCCACATAAGTCCAATAAGGGAACAAAATGCGCCCATCGGCGGAACCCGGTGAGCGCCGCATTTGGGATCGCGTGGGAGGCGAAATTTTTTCTTAATCTTTTCCGGGGCTTGGCGGCGTGTGTTGCGATGCCGCATCGGTCCGATCACAAGCAATGCATCTACTTTTGCGCGCGCGTAACCTTACCAGATTGCAATGCGCCGCGCCCATGTTTTGAGCGGCTCCCGGCGATGTCCTTGTGCAGATGTTCCGGGACCGGAGAATTATCCGGGAACGGCGCGTTCCGCTTGGCGGAAGCAGCATTTTACGGGCTTTGGAGGCCGCGAACCGTCCGGGCCCGGAGCAGCGAGAAGGCTTCGATAGGGGGGGGGGGACGAAGCGGCTATCCAGGCCCGGACGGCATGCCGGGATGTCAACTTCTTGTTTTTTCCCACATTCCAGCCGATAAGAAAAATTGATTATTCCAAAATCGGCCATAGATAACGTCTATGATACTTCCAACCCTCCGCCAGCTCCAGTTCCTCGTTGCCCTCGGCGAGACCGGCTCCTTCTCGCGGGCCGCCGAAGCCTGCCATGTCACCCAGCCGACCTTGTCGGCGGGCATCAAGGAGCTTGAGGACCTTTTGGGCGTCTCGCTCGCCGAGCGGGAGGCCCGCGGCGCCACGCTGACCCATGCCGGCGAGATCGCCGCGGCGCGCGCCTCCGCCCTGCTCGCCGACGCGCATGCCCTGGTGCAGGCCGTGACCACCGCAGGTGAACTCTTCTCCGGCCCCTTCAATCTCGGCGCCATCCCGACGATTGCCCCTTTCGTCCTGCCCCAGACCGTCAGTGTGCTGACCCGCAAGTATCCGGACCTGAAGCTCTACCTGATCGAAGACCGCACCAGCCGCCTTGTCGACCAGCTCAAGGCCCGCACCCTGGACGCCGCCTTCATCGCCCTGCCCTACGATGCCCCCGGCATCGAGACCGTTTCCCTCTTCGATGACGAATTCCTTCTCGCCGCCCCCGCCGGCCACCCCCTGGCGCGCAAGAACGGATTGTCTCCGGAAGACCTCGAAGATGAAGACGTGTTGCTGCTCGAAGATGGCCATTGCCTGCGCGAGCACGCGCTCTCCGTCTGCCGTCTCAAGGGCGGCGCCGGACGCGAACAGGTCGCCGCCACATCGCTGGGCACGCTGGTCAACATGGTCGCCGGCGGCCTCGGCGTCTCGCTGATCCCGCGCCTCGCCGCAGATAACGGCCTCGCCCTCGGCCCGGATGTCGCCGTCCGCGCCTTCGTCACGCCCGTCATCGGCCGCCAGATCGGCATCGCCTGGAAAGCAGGCAGCCCCCGCGCCGCCGAAGCCCGCCAGCTCGGCGAACTGGTTCAGCAAAAGCTCAAGCCGGGCATCTCCGGAAAGGGCTGACTGCGGGATGATTCAGACATAGCTCGGATCCATTCCCCCGCCGTGCAACCCGAGCCAGTTCAATGCGTCCATCGAATCCACTTCGCTGAGGTCATAGATGTCCGTCATCAGACAAATCTGAGCGCCGCGAAAGTACCATGAACCATTGGCGGCAAAGCTGAGCGCGGATTTACCCGCGATGCGGTAGGTCCCCTTCGCGCGCGCGGTCACTGCTTCGGCGCCCCAAACCTTGATCCCGACCCCTTCCCAGACGCGTTGGTCAAACTTGTGATCGAATCCGCGGACTGACTTCTGCAAACCAGCAATTACCGCATCACGGCCTCGCAGCTCGCAAGCAAAAGGGGCGCCGGCGACGAGATACACGACATCTTCAGTCAGGTAGGCAGCGAGCGGCGCCCAGTCATCAGTCCCGCAGGCCATATCAAAAGCGGCAATCCAGTCTTTCCAATTCGCTATCATCGGCGTCTCCTCGCTTGACGGTCAGAACGTCGATCCTGATAGTAATAAGATCAATTACCCGCAGGTCATAATCGGCGAGATGTACATGACGTTCGGTTCGCTTCTGGCCCGCTACCGCCGCGAAAGACGGATGTCGCAGATGGATTTGTCTGCGGCGTCGTCAGTTTCACAGCGCCATATCAGTTTCCTCGAAAGCGGCCGCGCCAGGCCGGGCACGGCTACGGTTAAGCGGCTGAGTACTGCATTGAAGCTCGATTTCGCCGCTGAAAACGCTCTTTATGAGTCCGGAGGATTCAAGTCTCCGCGTCCGGAGTTCTCGTGGGATGATCCGCGATTCAAAGCTGCGCGGGAGGTTCTTCAAACGCTGCTCGATCGGCATTCGCCTAACCCCGCACTCGCAACCCGGAGAAACGGGGATGTCCTTATGACGAATGCAGGATTTGACAGCCTTTTGAACTGGTCCTTCGAAGGTAGAAATGCTTGGCATCTGGTAGGTGGGCGCAAAGTCCGCAACTTGTTTCGTCTGACGCTCCATCCGGCGGGCCTGCTGCAGTTCATGCGCAACCCGGAAGAGGTGGTCCCGCACACGCTGCGCCGTATCAAGCAAGCAGCGGCAGACGATAGTGCAGCGCGCGAAGTGCTCGACGCTTGTCTTCGCCTTCAGCCGGTAGCGCACCTTGCAGACCTTCCCGAGCCACCTGCTTCGGCAGCTTCAAGCGTGCTTGTTGAGCAATATGACGTACGCGGACATTCCTTCAGCTTCGTGTCCATGGTTGCATCGTTCGGATGTCCCGAGGACATCACGGCGCAGACCATCCAAATCGAGCTCTTTTTCCCGGCCGACCAATCAACGGCGCATCGCCTCCAACACGGCTTTGGTTGAGTAGCCAGATTATCCGGCCTTCGGCCGCCATTGGTTCGCCCGCTCACCCCGTGCGGCCAGCTGCGCGGTTTCGAGGATCCGCCGCGCCCGCGTCTCCGGCCGCTTGACCTGCAGGATCCATTCCAGGATGCCGCGCTGCGCCGATTTCGGAAACGCGCCCCATTCCTGCTCCGCAGGCGGATGGTCCCGCAAAGCCGCCGCAAGGTCCGCCGGGACCGTCAGCGTATCCGCGCTCTCCAGACGGTCCCAATCACCATCGCGCCGCGCCGCTTCGATCTTGGCCAGACCCGATGGATGCATCCGCCCCATCCGGATCATGTTCTCAGCCTTCTCCCGGTTGACCTTTGACCAGGCACTGCCCGCCCGGCGCGGCGACAGCCGCAACATCGTCCGCGTCTCGTCCAGTTTGCGCGGCAAGCTGTCGATCCAGCCAAAACAAAGGACTTCCTCGACAATCTCGCCATATGGCACATAGCGCGGATCGCCCTTCTTCCAGGTCAGCAGCCAGATGCTGGACGCCTGAGCATGGTTCGCCTCGAGCCAGCGCCGGAGTTCAGCGCGGTTGGCAATTTCGACTTGTTGGAAACGATCGGGCATGGGGCCAATCTAGAACGGCCCTCCACTTCGTCTACGAGCTTGCGGTTCACGGGCAACACCCCGGATTTATCTCCGCCGGGGGCTTCCGGCGCCGCCCGGCTCCTGCATAAGAGCAGGAAGACGGGGAACGCTTCAAAGGCAGGATCACAGATGCAGCTCAGCGCCTCCTGGCGAGCGACCCTGGCGGCCAGCTGCGTGCATCTCGTGATGGGCGCAAACCTGCCCTACCTGCCGGTCTGGATGGAAAAGGTCGCCGGCATGTCCGGCGCCGAAATCGCCGGCGCTGCCACCATCGCCATGGCGATCCGCATCATCGCAGGCCCGCTCGCCGCCGGCATCGCGCAGGACCGCGGCCTTCGCGCCACGCTCGCTACCGCGATGGCCGTCAGCCTTGCCGGCTATGCCCTGCTCTTCCCTGACTCGCCGCGCGCCGTCGATTTCCTGCTCTGCATCCTGATCTACAGTGCCCTCAACGTCGCCGGCCCGTTGTTCGAGGCGATCCTCGTCTATGGCACGCGTGATGGCCGCCCGGACTATGGCCAGGGCCGCGCCATCGTCTCGCTCGCCTTCGTGATCGCAAACCTCGCCGGCGGCGCAATCCTCGGCGCCTTCGGGCCGGACTGGGTGCTCGCCTATCTCGTCGCCACAGCCGTGCTGGCAACCATCGCTCCGCTCTTCACCCAGCAGGGCGCCCGGCAGGCCATCCCCAAACGCACCGTCATCTCCACCTTCCGTGACGGCTTCGCCCTCTACCGCATCGACGGCGTTTTCATCTTCATCCTCGCCGCCGCGCTGATCCAGGCCACGCACGGCGCCTATTATGCCTTCGCCTCAAATATCTGGATCGCACAGGGCATCGGCGGCGGGCATATCGGCGCGCTCTGGGCCACCGGCGTCGGCGCCGAAATCCTCCTGCTGCTCGTGTCCGGCCGCCTGCTCGGCGGCATGACGCCCCAGACCCTGCTCTGGATCGGCGGCTTTGGTGCGCTGCTGCGCTGGCTGATGGCCGGCTTCGTGCTGCCGGTCGAAGCGGTCTACCTGCAGCAGACCCTGCATGCGCTGACCTTCGCCGTCACCCACATCGCCACCATGCGCTTCCTTCAGGCCTCGCTGCCCGACGACAAGCTGCCCCTCGCCTATGCCGTCAATGGCGCGCTGGTCTTCGGGCCGATCATGGCGGTCACCAGCATCGTGGCGGGCTTTGCCTATGACGCCTTCGCGCCGGGCGGCATCGAGGCCCAGTCCCGCCTCTACTGGATCATGCTGCCGGTTGCTGTCGGCGGCCTTGTCCTGACCCACATGGCCCGGCCAGTCGCCGCCCGCCCCGCCGCCGCAGACGCCTGATCCCGCCCAATCAGGACCAACCGGCCCCTTGACGCGCCAAATATATAACATGTTATATACCTTTCGAACTGAAGGAGAGGCCCGAATGGCGCGCGATGTTCTGGCAGAGATGGGCTACCTCGCCCTCGGAAGCCGTCTCAAACGGCTGGCCGAGCGCATGCAGGCCGATGCCACCAAGGCCTTTGCGGACCGGGGCATCCCCGTCCAGGCGACCCATTTCCCTCTGCTCGCGGCCCTCACCACCTATGGCCCGCTGAGCGTGACCGAAGCGGTCGAAGCCGTCGGCATCAGCCAGCCAGCGGTCACACGTATCCATAACAGCCTGCAGAAACTCGGCCTCACGCGCACCGCGCCGGTGAAGGGCGACAACCGTCAGAAGCAGATCCGCCTGACACCGAAAGGCGAGGCGCTGATCGAGGACATGAAACACGACATGTGGCCGCACGTGCGCCGCGCCGCACAGGCGCTCTGCGAAGGTCCGGATACGGACATTCTCGGCCAGATCGCCCGGCTTGAGGAAGGCCTGCAGAACCGCCCGCTGCATGTTCGCATCCAGGACGAGATCGCCGCCGCCAGCGGCCTGCCGGCTCTGCGCCTCGTTGAATATGACGACCGCCTCGCGCCCGATTTCGACGCCATCACGCGCGAATGGGTCACCGACATGTTCACGCTGGAGGCCAATGACATCAAGATCATCGAGAACCCGAAATCGATGATCCTCGACCGCGGCGGCGAAATTCTGTTCGTCGAGGCGGCCGGCCTCGGCATCGTCGGTACCTGCGCCCTGATGCCAGTCGACGGCGCGAGCTTCGAGCTGACCAAGATGGGCGTGCGCGCCACCGCCCGCGGCCTGAAGGCCGGCGAATTCCTCTTGCAGCGCGTGCTGGAACGCGCCCGGCAAATGCCGATCGGCGAGCTATTCCTGCTGACCAACACGAAGTGCGCCGCCGCCGTGCACCTCTACGAGAAGGCCGGCTTCGTCCACGATGCGGACATCATGGAACGCTATGGAAAACGCTACGCCCGCTGCAACGTCGCCATGTCCTACGACCTGACGACGCCGCTGCGGCCCTAACCCGCTTCGCGGTCGCCGCGCACGTCGAGGCCGTACTCGCGCACCTTGCGGTAAAGCGTCGAGCGGCCGATGCCTAGACGGCGCGAGACTTCGCTCATATGGCCATCATAGAATTCGATCGCATACTGAAGAAGGTCGCGTTCGATATCCGTCAGGCTGCGCAGCTCGCCGTCCTTGTCCTTGATCGCGACGGGGCTCACCGTTTCCACCGGGTCTGCATCATTCGCCGCCACCGGAACCGGCGCGCGCACTTCCGCCACCGGCGGAAGGCTGGTGACGTCCGGCACCTGGCCGGAGATCTGCGGGAAATCCTGCGGCCGCAGCATGTCGCCGTCGCACAGCACGACCGCGCGGAACACCGCGTTCTCGAGCTGGCGCACGTTGCCCGGCCATTCATAGGCATTCAGCATCTTCATCGTGTCCGGCGCGGCGCCGGCAACCTTTGCGCCTTCGCTCGCATTGAAGCGGGCGATGAAATGCTCGACCAGGGCCGGAATGTCCTCGCGGCGCTCCTTCAGGGACGGCATGTCGAGGGGGAACACGTTGAGGCGGTAGAACAGGTCTTCGCGGAACGTGCCCGCCTTTACCTGTCCGGCAAGGTCGCGGTTGGTGGCAGAGATGATCCGCACGTTTACCTTGGTCGGGCGGCGCGAGCCAACGGCATCCACCTCCCCTTCCTGCAGCACACGGAGCAGTTTCACCTGCGCGTCCAGCGGCAATTCGCCCACCTCGTCGAGGAACAGCGTGCCGCCATCGGCCTCGACAAACTTGCCGAGCGATTTCGTCACGGCGCCGGTGAAGGCGCCCTTCTCGTGGCCGAACAGGATCGACTCGACGAGGTTTTCCGGAATGGCGCCGCAGTTCACCGTCACGAACGGCTTGCCGGCGCGGCCCGATGCGCCCTGGATGCAGCGCGCCATCACTTCTTTACCGACGCCGCTCTCGCCGAGGATCAGCACCGGGATATCCGAGGTCGCCGCCCGCTCCGCCATGCGCAGCACGCCGCGCATCGAGGCCGCCGAGGCGATCATGTCCTCGAACTTCATCCCGCCTTCGGCCTTGCGCGACAGGCGTTTCACTTCGCCGGTCAGGCTCTGCATCTTGAGGGCATTCCGGATACTGACGACCACGCGCTCGGGATTGGCCGGCTTGACAATAAAGTCCACCGCCCCGCGCCGCATCGATTGCACGATCGTGTCGATCCCGCTCGTCGCGGTCAGCATGATCACCGGCAGCTCGGCCCGCCGCTCGGCCAGCTTGTCCAGCGTCTCCATGCCCGAAAGGCCCGGCATCGTCAGGTCCAGCAGCACCACGTCGATCCCTTCGCGCGCATCGCACGACATCGCGATCCCCGTCTCGCCGTCCGGCGCCGTGCGGCAGGCAAAGCCCGCCTTCTCGACGGCGGCCTGCAACAGGCGGCGCTGGGTCGGATCATCATCGATCACGAGAATTGTCTTGGCCATGGTATCACCCTTCAGGACTGGTCCGTGTACGGATCCGCAAAACCGCGCCCCGTGCCACATCGTTACGACCCGTTCTGACACAAAGGCATGGAGTTACGGTTTGCCGGAACCTTCAAATTTCATCGATTTCCGCCCCCGCCCGCGTTAACCCCGGCCGCGCCCGCCGCCGCCCGCCCGCCTGCGCCCGGCTCTGCTGCGCCCGCTACAGGTCCGCGCCGCCCGCCCCGGCCCGCGCCCGGCCTGTCCAACGATAACAAGAAGACTTTCACCCAACGGTTTGTTAATCCTTCCGGTTGCATCCTGGGCATTAACCCAGCCCTTGGTGACCCACGCATGGCCTGCCCGCTGCGCGCCCCGCACGATCCCTCCGTTGACGCCGTCACGCGCCTTGCCGCCGCGCACCAGCGCGCCCGGGAGGATCTCTTCGCCGAGCTCGTCGAGGCGTGCCTCCCCGCCCTGCGCACCTATGCCCGCCGCCTGACCGGCGATCCGCACATGGCCGACGACTGCGTGCAGGATGCCTGCGTGCGCGCGCTCGGCGCCTTTGCCGGCTATGACGCGGCCCGCCCGTTCCGCCCGTGGATGTTCCGTATCCTGCGTAATGAGTGGCTGCAGCGCCTTCGCCGCGACCGCCGCCTGACGCAGATGACCGACGAAGCGATCAGCGACCTGCTCGTCGACGAGCGCACGCCCGAAGACGCCGCCGAAGGCGCCAGCCTCCTCGCGCAGATCGCCCGCCTGCCGCCCGACATGGCCGACGCCATCAGCCTCGTCCTCGGCCAGGGCTTCTCCTACGAGGAAGCCGCCGCCCTCTGCGACTGCGCCCCCGGCACCATGAAAAGCCGCGTCAGCCGCGCCCGCGCCCTCCTCGTCGAACAACTCGAAGCGGACGGCCCCAAAGCCGCGTAGGGCGGGATAAAAACCCGCGAACTTTTTGACCGAGAAGATACTCTATTCGCGCGCAACTTGCGAGAAGTGGGGCGATTTTTCCGCGAAAGCAAGAAACGTACGCGGAGTTGTCTTAAGTAAGCTGCTACGAAGCAGCTCTTATCTTCATTATTCTGTCTTTGCGCAGAGCATCTAGCAAAGCTTCCTTGGTCACACTTTTTGGGAACGTCTTCGATGAACCAATCACCTCTTTGTAGACTTGAGCGACGTGTGCTTTCGTTAAACCGCTAGATTCCAAGTCGCGAACCCCCTGTTCAAAAGACGAGTCGCTTTCGAAGGCTTGCTTGAGCTTCGTGCTAATTTCAGAGATCGTTTTGGTCACTTTGGTTGCATCCTTCTTCGGCGACGTCCGCGCGCCAACTTTGGCGGCATCAGACGTCACGGGAGAAGTTTGCTTCGTTCTAGTTGCAGGTTTCTTAACGACGATGTCGCTGTCCGATTCGAGCACCGATCGCAAGCGATCCGATGGCTGCGATCCGCCCAAAGATTCTAGCTCTAGGACCAACTTGAGGATTTCAGCCTTCAGCGAGTTATTCAATGTCATTTTAAGGAGCTCATAATTACGTCACCTACTCGGTCGAATATTTTTCTTATAACAACCGTATCTTTCTTTGTACCCGCATTTATGTACCCCACATCCTTGCCAGCGACATTGCCCAAAGCGTTCTTGCGTGGAACTGCAGCTTTCGTCAAAACTACTTTTTGAGCGCCCCAGTATTTCCGTAGACTGTCATTGAGATAGTCTACCAAGTACTGTTCTCGCGGCGTCAACTTTTCATCCTGAAACGTCATAGATGGAACCACGCCAATTAGAACAAGGCTTGGGAACAATTCTTGTCGCATAGCGGCGATGTCTTGTGAAAAATAGACCGCTGCTTCTGCTGACATGGTATCCAACACCGTTGGTATGATTAGGTGCGTGCTAGCGCACAAAGCGTTCATAGCGCCGGTGGAAAACCTAGGAGGGGCATCAATTATGATGTAGTCAAACTCTTTTTGAACTTCGAAACTATTCAGCAGCGCCTCCATTCGGAACCGAATTTCATCGGCATCCTGCCCGTGTCTTGTCCGGCAAGCCCAATCAATCATGACCTCAGTTTCAACATCTGAGAACTCGTAGAAGCAAGAAAGAAGTCTGGTGTTCGGAAGAGCGGAACCAAGACTTTGAACGCTCTCAAGGAGCGCTTGTGGGGTCATCTTGCCGCGAATCAATTCGTCAACGGCGCTCGATTTTTTCGAGCTGTTGGCCGCCGACGTTATCATCTGAGATAGGGAGCCTTGGTAGTCGAGATCGATCAAAAGAACTCGTTTTCCCTTGGCATCCAAATAGGCGGCTAGGTTGGCGGTGATCGTGGTTTTGCCAACACCTCCCTTCATAGCTGCTATTGTGATGATTGGGATCGAGTTGGCCGCGCGTTTGGGTCGGCGTTTGACGTCAACTGGAAAAGTCCAAAACCCTACTCTTGGCTTTCTCGGCTCGGGGATAGGCTGCGGCAGCTCATTGGCTTTTGGTCTCTGCCGAAGTTTGCTCAAACGCTGGAAGAACGAAACAATTCTCTCCAGCGCTCCGAACAACAACGCGATCAACAACAGAAAACTAATAATCAAAACCGCTGGTCTGACCCACTCTGGCGGCAAAAATTGCGTGATCCAACCCCATGCCTCAATCGCAGACGGAATGCTTGGTCCTGCGGTAGAAATCATGTGCGCCCCCCAATGTAAGTTGCGGGAAAGTCATGCAGCCGGAAATTGGAATTACAAGGCAATTCAGCTGAAAATCGCGGCGAGGCCACCTAGAGGCTTCATCTCGTTATGTATGCCTGTGTGGCAAAGCCCCCCCTACCCCCGCAAAATCTTCCCCATCGCCTTGCCCTTCGCGAGCTCGTCCACGAGCTTGTCGAGGTAGCGGATCTCCCGCATCAGCGGATCTTCGACCTCTTCCACGCGCACGCCGCACACCACGCCGGTGATCAGCGCCCGCGCCGGGTTCATCGCCGGCGCCTCGGCATAGAAGGTCTCGAAATCCACGCCCCTGGCGATCTGCTTCTCCAGCTGCTTCTGGGTATAGCCGGTCTGCCAGCGGATGAGCTCGTCGACCTCCGCCCGCGTGCGCCCCTTCTTCTCCGCCTTCGCCACGTAAGCGGGATAGACCTTCGCGAACGCCACCCCGAAAATCCGGTGCCTGGTCATGCCGCCCGCCTCCAGCCTGCGCTGTGTCTCAGGCTATCCCGGCCCTCTGCACAAAACAAGAACAGACTGGACAGGCCGCGCCCCCCGGCCCATATCCTCGGCCCATGGCCCGCTCCCCGAAATCTCCCGCGCCCGGCGTCGCCGATGCCTCCGCTGCCTTCAGCTTTGACGGCTTCGCGCTGGACGCCGCCGGCGCCCTCGCCTCCGACCAGTGGACGCCCCACCGGCCGGATCGCGGCTGGGTCAAGCTCGAGGGCGGGCGCCGCTTCCGCGTGCAAGCCGATTACGAGCCCGCCGGCGACCAGCGCACCGCCATCCCGGAACTCGTCGAGGGCATCGCCAATGGCGAGCGCGACCAGGTCCTCCTCGGCGCGACCGGCACGGGCAAGACCTTCACCATGGCCAAGATCATCGAGGCGACCCAGCGCCCCGCGCTGATCCTCGCCCCGAACAAGACCCTCGCGGCCCAGCTCTATG
>Ga0315906_10003094_pt1 | contig 22315 bp, 13 predicted proteins | sample LakEriMetagenome_4_FD_203526 | JGI IMG/M metagenome (GOLD analysis project Ga0315906, IMG submission 203526) | Freshwater fungal communities from buoy surface, Lake Erie, Ohio, United States - Buoy 2 MA122 | ecosystem: Environmental > Aquatic > Freshwater > Lake > Lake biofilm | place: USA...
CGACCTGATCCGCCAGACTGTAGGGCGCGTACTCCGACCCCGGGGCGTGGCAGTGGCCGAGGCCGATTGTTTGGCGACCGCCTGGGAGTACTTGGAGGCCGATCGGTTTCAATTGATCCTCGTCGGTGAAACACTACCCGACGGTTTGTCTACCACGCTCATCCGCGAGTTGTCCGCCCGGATGGAGAGTCCCTACATCGTCAGCATCTTGGACAAGGAGAGCAGCGAGTCGAGTCAGCAGCATCGTCGGGCCGGAGCCCACGAAATCGTCGTTCGTCCCTTCGCTGAGAGGGATTTGCGGGATTTCTTCGACCGGGCCCGCAAATTTTTGGCGGCGCCTACTGTTTCCCTTGCGTCTCCAGTTGCTCAACCGGCGACAGCCATCACGCCCAAGACCACCCGAGTCTCCGCGAGTGGGATTCCTGCAGGTGTTCAAATTCTGGGGCGATCTCCGGCGACCCAGCACTTGAGGGAATACATCCGTCGGATCGCTCCCACCCAGACGACGGTTCTGATTCAAGGCGAAAGCGGCACCGGCAAGGAATTGGTGGCGCGGGCCCTTCACCAGCAAAGTGCACGGGCGGCCGGGCCGTTCGTGAAACTCAACTGTGCGGCTTTGCCCGAGTCCTTGGTGGAGAGCGAACTCTTTGGTCATGAGCGAGGTGCCTTCACGGGGGCCATCATTCGTCGCGAGGGACGATTTGGGATGGCCAATGGTGGTACGCTGCTGTTGGACGAGGTGAGCGAGGTGTCTTTGGCCGTCCAGTCCAAGTTGCTGCGGGTGATCCAAGAGCGGGAATATGAGCGAGTCGGTGGCAACGAAACGCTGCCCATCGATGTCCGGATCGTCGCCACCACCAATCGCAATTTGGAAGAATCAGTCGAGCGTGGGGAATTCCGCGAAGACCTTTTCTTTCGCCTGAATGTGGTGCCGGTCTACATGCCTCCACTCCGGGACCGGTTGGCCGATGTCCCAATCCTGGCGGAATGGTTCCTCGAGGAGTTCTGCCGCAAGCACAGCAAACCCATCTTGGGCTTCAGCAAGGAAGCGATGGACTGGTTGAAACAGCACTCCTGGCCAGGGAACATCCGAGAGCTCCAGAATATGATCGAACGGGGTGTCGTCGCCAGTGGCGATGGCCCCGTGGGTCTGGGCAGTCTGAGCGCCTTCCGCAGTCAGTTTTCAGAGAAACCTCCGGTCCGTCGGTTGTCGCCGCCGGCTCGGATAGGCGGTGGTGAAGCCTTGCCGGGCCCCGCGCTGGGTGAAATGCCGTTGGGGTCGATGCCCCGTTCAGGCTCTGCGTCGGGCCGGTTTTCCTCAACCAATATAACTCCCCACGCTAAGATCCCGGATCGCAATGGAGCGGACGCACCGGGTGGGAGCCTGTTCCGATCGCTGGCCGAGGTGGAGTCTGATCACATCCAGAAGGTTCTTGAGCACTGCCAGCAGGATTTGATCGCGGCGGCTCGGATTTTGCGGATCACTGTTCCCGCCCTCCAGAAGCGATTGCCGCATCGGGTAGACCCATAGTTCTCTCGGATGTGATCTTCCCGCAGGATTTCATAAGAACTGAAGGTTCAATGGCACCGATTCATCAACATGCAGGACGTTAAGGCACTGCTGACCGACATTGGCAGAATTATCCATGGTTCGGTGCGGCGCAGAGTGTTCTGGTTCAACTATGCCAAGTTGATTGTGGTCATGTTGATCCTCGCGGCGCTGATTTTCTGGCCTGCGTTTCAGCGAGCCCGAACTTCGGACCACATCCAGCTGACTCGAATTTTCGACGATCGGCGCGAGGTGATGGAGCAGCATTTCAGCCGGGTGCCCCGACTGTTCGAGTTGATCAACCGGGCGCCGACCGTGGAGCAACGCAGATCGACCATGAAACTGATCCAGGAAATGGATCGGTATCCGGGAATCGTGGCCGTGGGTTTAGTCGGGGTTCACGAGGGGGGGGCTCAACTCCTCCCCGACGAATCGGCACTGACAATTGAGGATTCTGTCTTCGCCAGGATCTTCAAAGATCGGGCCTTCCAGGAGACCCTTTTGGAAACCGCGCAAAGCGGTTCCAACCATGTGTCCAAGGTCTTATGGGACGGCCCACCCGCTGATGATGCCAATCGGGCGTATTTTGTGTTCGCGACTCCGGGGTCTCGCCTTTTGGAAAGGGATTCAATCAACGGACCTCGGGTTTTGTTCGGGGTCATTAATTTGAAGCGGTTGATCGTTCATGCCGGTCGGCCGGCCAGCCTCAATCGGGTTGAGGTCCATTTTGGAAACGCCTCAGACAACGAGCCCTTGATTCGAATGGAGCGTGTATTGCAGTTGAGTCGCTCCGACCGAAAACCATCGATTGAAGTGCGACCTGAAGATCCTGCGGATGCCGTCCGTTATCTGGAGGGACAACGGTTGCTCGAGTTGGACAACCTGGAAAATGACTTGCTGAATGAAAAATCGTTGGGGCCCGGGAAGGTGTCCTATTTGCGGTTGCTCACATTTCCGAATCGGGAGTTCCGGATCACTGTCGCTCTCAAGCAGTCCTTCCTGAAGGCCAGCGCGGTCCGGGCCCTGATCGTGGCCGTGCCTTACTACCTGCTTCAGATTCTGATCATCAGTTTTCTCATGGTGCTGATGTGGACCGTGTTTTCGGCCAGTCGCAGCCAGATGCGGGAACTGGCTGAGGCTCAAGGCACGATAGCCCGCTTGAATCTCCACCGGACCCTGGTGCAGCAAGAGTTGCACGATCACATCATCCAGAATCTGACTCTCTTGGGGGTCCAGGTGGCCACCAGCCGCATGGACGATGCCGATGGTTTCAAGCGCACGCGTGACACGATCCTTCAGCAACTGGATTACCTCCGGCGAGAACTACGGCGACTGTTGGTCGAGGGGACCGAGCGTCTTCAATCCTTCGAGGAAATGGCCGCTCAGCTGCAGATCATTTGCCGCCACATGGAGAAGCAATTCAATGTCCGCTGCCAGTTAACCACGTTGAACCCAGATGGCCTAAGTTTGCATCCCGAAGTCCTGTTCCGCACCTGCCGGTTCGCGGAGGAATTGCTGGGCAATGCCATCCGTCATGGGCGAGCCCGCAACATCACCATGAGGGTGGAATGCACATCTTCGCCGCCGTTGTTGTGTCTACGAGTCTTGGATGACGGGGTCGGATTCGATCCCGCGAACTATTCGGCGGGTTTCGGCCTCCAGAGCCTGAGTGCCTTTGCACGTCGCTCTCGCGGTCAGATTCGCATCGAGCGTCGGGACCTGAAGGGCATGTTCATCGAACTGACGGTCCCCGTGAAGTCATTGCCCGTATTGAGCTGAGACATTTCCGAGATTCATCAAACTATGAAAATTGCTTTCCTCGACGATCATCCCCAACTCGCTGAAGCCATTGCTGGAGCTGTCGCCGCAGCCATTCCGGGCACTGAGGTGGCGTGCTACAGCCACTGGTCCGAGTTGGAGCCGACCCTGGTGCCGGAGCAGTACGACCTCCTGTTCTTGGACATGCGACTTGAAGACTGTCTGGGTGCCGAATTGATCAGTCCCATCCAGGAGTTGAGTCCCAAGACCCGCATCGTGTTGCTCTCGGCTTTCGCACAGAACGACCTGCTCATCAAATGCCTGAATTTGGGCATCGCCGGCTATATCTCCAAGACCAGTCCCATCGACACGCTGCTGAAGGCGGTGACGACCGTCGCAGAGGGTGGAACGTTTTTTGATGCCAACATCAATCTGGATCAGGAGTCCCGCTGAGGTGCGTTGCAAAACCCCAATTCTTTCCCATCATGAGTGACACCCCAACATCCCGAATTCTTCTCATCGCCGAGGACCCCTTGATCGGGTCGATTCTCCGCGACCAACTCCAGAGTCTCTCCCATTCGGTGAGTCTCCATGCCTCGCCCGGCGACGGGCTCGCCGATGCGCAGCAACAAAGCTTCCCGCTGGTGATCGTCGATGACCAGATCGCCGGGAGCGACAGCATCAAATTGCTTCAAGAGTTGGCCAAGTTGCGGCCTGGGATGAACCGGATCCTGCTCACCTCCGGACGCGACATGAACGGCGTCATGGAGGCCCGTCGATCGGGACTGCTTTTCCGTTATCTGACCAAGCCGTGGATGCGGGACGAAGTCGCCGTGGCGGTGGACAATGCCTTGGCCAATGCCGCCCAGCGCTCGGAGATTGAAGCCCTTCGCGCCCGGAACCTGGTCCTCAATCAACAACTGAGCGAGGCTGTTGGAGGCGGAGGTGGGCCCGTCGGACAGAGCGTCGAATCGCTCCCAGGCGAACCCGCGTCGGCACCGGTTGCGGCCGGAGCTTCTGTGGAGATGTCCATCGAGATGTCTATTCAGATGCTCAGTGTGTTCCATCCCAATTTGGGAAACGCCAGTCTGCGGGCAGTCGCCATCTGCCGGACCATCGGTGAATTGATGGAGCTTCCGCCCACCGAATTGCCGCGGTTGCTGTGGGCAGCGGCCTTGCATGATATCGGCATGCTCAGTGTGGATCGGAGCATCGTGCGGCGCTGGTTGCGGGACACAGCCAAGTGTACCGACGAGGAGTTGGCTTTGATCCGCCACCACCCGGGCATTTCCGAAGCGGTCCTCAAGAATTTTCCTGCCTTGGCCAGTGCAGCGGATATTGTCCGTCACCATCACGAAGCTTTTGACGGCTCGGGGTATCCGGATGGACTCAAAGGCGAGACCATTCCTCACTTGGCTCGGATCCTGGCCCCGGTGGTTCACTTCTGTCATCGGAATGGATCCACCACCCAGATTCTCAATGAATTGGAGAGCCTCTCGGACAAGCTGTTCGATCCGATGGCAGTCCGGCTATTGGCCAAGGCTTTGCCGATGACCCAGATACCGCGGGGTGAGCGGGAGTTGCTGTTGATTGAACTCAAGGCCGGAATGGTTTTGGGACGAGACCTGTTCAACGCCGGCGGGCATTTGCTGTTGCCCAAGGGACGTGAACTGAAGGATTCCGACATCAACCGGATCATCTCCATCAACCGCGTCACACCGCTCACTCCCTTCGTGCTGGTTTATTGCTGAGCCAGAACGATCGAGTCGGATCGGTTGGGAGCCTGGGAGCCTTCTTCGCCAACGCTGGGTCGCTCAAACAGTAGGAGCAGCAAAGCGGAGCACTGCTCTTGCACGCCCGGTCTTGATGTGTTCTATGCACTGTCGTCAGTGCGTCTCCATTGGATGGCTTTTGTTGAGTGTACGCGTTGCGGAGGTGCCCTCGATTAAGGTCCAACCTCAATCCTCCGATAGGATCGACATATGCGATCCTTTTGGAGCGATGCGATTCGGAGGATTGGGCTGTTTGTCTGCTTGATGCTGGGGGCCTCCGTGATGGAGGCCCAGACTCGCAATCGTTCGTTGGTGGCTTGGGGTGAGACCCTGCTTGGGCTCAATAGGCCTCCTGAACTGCCTGCCGGGGTTGTGGCCAACGATGTCGAAGCGGTGACGGCCGGAGAGTTGATCGGTGGACTGACGCTCCGTCCTGGCATTGTGGTGGGTGGTACCAATTACGTCGGGAGCCGCCTCATTCTCAGAGGGCCGACAGCGCTCGCAGGAAACAACGCGGGGGTCATCACTTATGGCCCGGGAGTCCTCGACCATACTGACCAGACTTCTTGGAATACGGCTTTGCAAGATGCCTCCGGTCGCATGGGATTGAACCGGGTCGGTTTTGGGCATCTTTTCGGAGCGATCCTCCGCAAGCCCACCAATGCGCCTTCTCCAGTGGCTTCGGGGCGATTTCAGGGCCAGTACCCCGGAGATCTGGCTTTTTTTGGCGACCGAACCTTAGCGGATTTGCCGGCCACGGATGTCGATGGGAAGGGCGGATTCGTTTCGGTGGTGGTGAGCCCTACGCACGTGGTGGCGTTGCGTGCGGATGGATCTGTCTCGGCGTTTGGTGGGGAGAATTTATTCGGAGAACGATTGATTCCTTCGGGAGTGGTCGGCGCCGTGGAGGTGGCGGCGGGTGAGTTTTTCAGTGCAGCACTCCTTGGCTCAGGTCAGGTCATTGTCTGGGGATCCGACGCATCCGGTGTCGTCCATGTTCCGGCTTCCGCGACCAATGTCGTATCACTGCGTGCGGGTGCCTTGCACCTTGTGGCACTTCGAGCGGACGGCACTGTCGTCGCTTGGGGCAACCCTTCCGACGGCCGCACCACGGTGCCCATCGGACTCAGCCGAGTGATCAAGATTGCTGCGGGCCGGGCCCACTCTCTGGCTCTGCGTGACGACGGTACGGTGGTGGCCTGGGGCTACAATGGGGCGGGGCAGACTTCTGTGCCTTCCGGTTTGGCCAACGTTGTTGATATCGCGGCCGGGGGGCAGCACAACCTGGTGCTGGTTTCTCGTGAGAAGCCGCTTTTGAGTTCTCTGAGTTTTCGCGAAACCTCGACCGAGGGATCTCGCGATTTCAATCCGATCAGCGACTACACCGATCGAGGACGCACTCTCAGTGTCCGAGCCAGTCTCGAGAATGGCGCGCCGCCCGTGCAGTTTCGATGGCGCCGCAATGGAACGCTGATCCCCGGTGCCACTAATTCTCAACTGACGGTTGTGGTGGCCCCATCAGAGACCGGGGCGTTTCGGATCGACGTCGAGGTGGTCAATGCGTTTGGAAGCGATCTCAAGTCGGCCACGGTGCGCTTGGCGGATATTCCGTCCGAGGTGGTGGTGGAGCCGGTAGCCTGGGTGCCTGGAGTTCCGCCGGTGGTTACAACCCTGGGTGAGTCTCCTGCAGGAGTTTTTCTGGGAGTTCAGAATGCGGGCAGCCAGCTCGCGTTCCGCGTGCGTGCCAAGGGCGATCCGATTCCCCGTGTGATGGTGTACCTTGCTCGAACTGGAGAGGCGGTCCTTCCAGCGGAAATACCCGTCACCAACGCGTCGGCGACCATTCAGGGATCCGCGGTCGCCGTGAGTTCGCGACCGCTGACTGCGGCCCAGAGCGGGGGATACTTGGTCGTGCTCTCCAACTCGCTTGGAAAATCCATAACCAACCGTATTGCAGTGGAGGTCTATCCCGAACTGCAGTCCCCGATCGTCTCCTCAACGATTTCTGCCAATGCAGCAGTTCCTTCTTTCTTGGGGCCGATCTCGGCCGGCTCCAATGTCGTGCTATCGGTCATTTCCAGTCACGGTCCCGGGGTGATCTACACTTGGCTCAAGGACGGGCTAGAGATCCCCCGCGCCACCAATTCGACGTTGAGTCTCGCCAACTTCAGCTTTTCCCAAATCGGGACCTACTCGGTACGATTGAGCAATCCTCTGACGGGGTCCAGCCTGTCCGACGATCGCAATCGGGGCACCAGCCTCTCGTCGGGATTCACTCCCGTGCTGCCCATCACGGTCACGCTTTCCCGCACCAACTTAGCCGGACCGACCGGTTCTTCTGCATCCATGGAAATCCAACTTTCCGGGGCTCTGCACGGGCGGGTCCAGTTGCAGCGTTTGGACGACACGCTGGGATGGACCAACGCAAGCGCTTCTTTTCCCATCGTGGCGCCAGCTTTGCCCGCAGCGTGGGCTTCCGATGGGACTTACTTGCTCGACCTCTCCAGTGGTGGTGGGCGGGCGTCTTTCTCGGTAGGGACGGCGAGCCTGATTCCATCGCTCAGCGGGAGTTATCGGATCCGCGTTGTTCAGTTGAGCTCAGCCGGCGGCACGGAGCTCACGGGCACCGAGCAGGTTTCCCCATTCCAGGTTACAGTGACATCAGCGGCGGAAATCTCCCTTCCAAGCACAGCTCCTGTACCCGTGGAGGGTGGGGGATCGTGGGTTTCGGGAGCATCGGGCGGCGTGGATATGACCGTGGCGGCGGCCGCCTACTCCACGGTGGATCTTTCATCCTACTTGAGTGTGTCGGGATTCCCGGCCCCTGTCTTTCGATGGGAGCGTCAGACCGAACCCGCCTTTGGTTCGGTTCCGGCAAAGTATCAGAGCGTCTCGTCGGCCACCAATTCCCCTCGGATCCTCATCAGCGCCGTTGCCACCAACGCGGGCATTTACCGGGTCACGGCGACCAATTCCCTGAGTGGTCCCGGTGGCGTTTCCAAGATGATTAACCTTCGAGTGGATCGAGTGCTGCGGATGCCCCCAGAGACCTTGGCCGCGCCGGGCGGTGCCGTTGAAATTCCTATTTCATTGGTGGGATTTGGGAACGAGTCCGCCCTTTCGTTCACACTGGAGGCTGAGAGTCCCTATCTTTTGACCGATGACTCCACCGTCAGTCTCAGCCTGGATCCTTCGATCGTCAGCATCGCCTCGATGAGTTATCGGCAATCGGGCTCCGTCGTGGCAGCGCCGAACAATGGAGGTGTTGGCGGGAATCGGTTCAAGCTCCAGGTGTTAATCTCTCGGAATGATCCCTCGCTGAGCTTCCCACGAGGCACCAACACGATCGTACGCCTTGCGTTTCAAGCCCAGACGTTTGCGGCCATCGACATCATCCGCAATTTGGGCTCTTCGGGTGTGCCGGTGGCACCGCCGTTGGACGTGGCTGTTCGCGTCGCCAAGGATTCGGAATTGATCACGGCCGACAGAGATCTTTCGTTCCGGGTCGCTTTAACCAACGCCACTCTCGCTCCAATGGTTGCGGAGGGGGGGCAGGTGGCGGTTCTGGCTGACTCGGTGGAGGGCGATGTGAACGGCACCGGTTCGGTGGATGTTCTCGATATCACGGCCATCGCCTCAGTGCTGGCTGCCTCAGTCGCGGACACAAGTCCGGTGGTCCGACGCCGGATGGACTGCGCCCCTAAGGCCAGTTTCGGAGATTGGTCCATCAATCTCGCCGACCTCGTCCAGGTGGCCCGATATGTGGCGAAACTGGATCCCCTTCAGGCGGCTAAAGATCCTCTGACCGGCGGACCGGGTTATTCTCTCAACCGCAGTCAGCAACCCGTTCTCGCCAAATCGTTGACCAGGACGACCGTGGTAGAGCCGATTCGATCTATCGCGTTCGGTTGGAGTGATCTGGTGACAGGTCAGGAGGCTTGGGTGCCTGTGATGCTCGACGGGGCGGGCAACGAAAACGCGTTTGCCTTCAACGTGGAATTCGATGCTCAGGCTCTTGAGTTCACAGGGCTCAAGGCACCCTTGGGAACTTCCCATCTTGAGAATCGAACCGCCGCCTCTCAGGGACGGGTTGGGGCCGTTTTGTGGAAACCCGCGGGCCAGTCGGCTCCGGCGGGTCTGTCGACGATCGTGGAAGTAGGATTCCGCGTCCGGGCCCCAGGCGGGACCACGGAGTTACGATTCGGGTCGTCGCCGGTGGATTCGCTCATCGCCACGGTCGATGCCAAGCCGGTGCAGCGAGTCCATTATGCCTCGAATCGATTGAGCATTGGCCAGCGTCGCCGGGTCCTCGGCGGTCGAGTGGTGGGTCAGACGCTGTCCGGTTCAGAGTGGCGCATCGAGTTGCAGGCAGTGGATTCTGGCGGTCAGGCGGTTTCAGCTCGGGATCGTCGGCTTCGCGTGCGGACCTCGGACCGGTTGGAGGCTCCCCGATCGAGCTGGTTGGACTCGGGCTTGATGCCGGAGGTCACCCCCGGGGGCACGGTCCGGATCCCCGTCTCAATAGACCCGGCCCGCGCTTCGGGTTTCTTCCACCTGGTGGAGGAGTGACGCTCGGTACCCGGCGACGCCTCAGACCGATCGGTGCGGCCCGGCGATGATTCTGCAGTGGGGTTCTGGAAAAGCTCTGAGATTGGGGGGCGGCTTGAAGGGCCCGGGAATTGATTCGCGAACGTGACTTGCGGGAGAGACGTTCCGCAGGGCAGCTTGGTGACATCATGACGAGAGCGTTGGCGCGTTTGCGGGGATGGATCCGTCTCCAACAGATCCTGGCCTGCTGGATTCTCCTGATTTCCCCAGCAAGCTTCGGGCTGTTGGGAGAAAGTCAGCAACAGCGGCTGAGCCGAGTCTATGACGAGGCGCGCAGTGAGCACCGGAAGTCTCCAGGTCGTCCCTCTTTGGCTTGGACCCTGGCACGAGCCTGCTTTGATCGGGCCGAAGGAATCTCATCGCGGCCGGTTCGCAGTTCGCTGGCCAAGGAAGGGGTCGAGGCATGTCGGCTCGCTTTGAAGGAATCCCCGGCAGACGCAGCCTGCCGCTATTACCTCGGTTTGAATCTGGGAATTCTCGCCCAAACCCAACCACTGCGCGCTCTGGGTTTGGTCCGGGAAATGGAAAGCCAGTGGCAGGCCTGTCAGCTTCTGGATCCTGGTTTCGATCATGCGGGTGCCGACCGCTCGTTGGGCATGCTGTATGCGGAGTGTCCGCCATCTCCGCTGAGCGTCGGGAGTCGCAGCAAGGCCCGATTCCATTTGGCCCGGGCTGTTCAATTGGCTCCGGACCATCCGGAGAATCGCATTCTATGGATCGAGTTTCTCATTCAGCGCGGCGAAAAATCAACGGCTGCCGAAGAGTTCAAGACCCTCAAAAAAATTCTGCCGGATGCTCGGATTCGACTCCGTGGCGATGCATGGGAGGAGACCTGGAAAACATGGGAACGCCGCACTGAAACCCTCCAAGCGCGTCTGGAGGTTCACCCGTGAGTTTTGTTGTCAATTTCGGAAGATGGAATCGCATGAAGATGAAGATCACGACCCACCTCATTCGGAATGATTCCGTTGGATCGTTGCACTCAAGCCCTGACCCCGATCCATTGCGTCGCTTCCGGACGAATTCCTCCGGTTCAGACCGCTGGGCACGATGGCTGTGTTTGTTGTCTGTGTCCGTCTCGGTCTGGGCTGCAAACCCGCAGCGACCATTCACTCGCTTGCCCTATCTCCAGGGAAGCAGTCCAACACAGATCCAAGTGTTGTGGCGCACCGAGGGTCCGATCCAGCCGGTGGTCCGTTGGGGGACTCGACCGGATCGGCTCGACCAGACGGTTCCCACGGCCGCCATCGTCACCCGGGCCAGCCTTGGGACCAATGGTCAAGCGATGCTCCCACAGTGGCAGCGACTGCGGACCCCCGAGAACCTTTCCCTACCGAAGCTTCACAGCGCTCCCATAGGAACGTTTCAGTACGAAGCCCGCATCGAGGGTCTATCCCCGGACACCGTTTACTACTACGGGGTTTTCAATGGTTCGGAGCGACTGACCGCTGAATCTCCCGAGAACCGGTTTCAGACCCAACCCCCGCCCGGGACCGTTCGACCCTACCGCTTCTGGGTCTTGGGTGACAGCGGAACGGGCAGGGAGGCTCAGCGGGCGGTCCATGAAGGCATGCTGGCTTGGGTGAAGCAGGATGGGCGGCCTCTCGATTTCTGGATCCATGTGGGCGACATGGCTTATGGAACGGGCCGGGACGTCGAATTCCAGAGCCGGTTTTTCGAATCCTACCAAACGACGTTGCGCAACTCCGTTTGCTGGCCGGCGATGGGCAACCATGAGGGGCATACCTCCAAGGGAAGCACCGGCATCGGGCCTTATTACGATGCCTATTGGGTGCCGACCCGAGGGGAGTCGGGCGGGTTGGCCTCCGGCACTGAGGCCTATTATTCGTTCGATCACGGCAACATCCACTTCATTTGCCTCGATTCTCACGATCTGGACCGCAAACCCACTGGCGCCATGGCCAAGTGGCTCAAGGCTGATTTGGAGAAGGCCAAGGCCGAGTGGCTGATCGCTTTCTGGCATCACCCTCCGTACACCAAGGGCAGTCATGACAGTGACAAGGAGGCTGACCTGATCGAGGTGCGTCATCACCTGTTGCCCATCCTGGAGTCGGGCGGCGTGGACTTGGTGCTCACGGGGCATTCCCACATTTATGAGCGTTCGATGCTCATGGATGGGGCGTACTCCACCAATGCGACGGTGGCTGAGAACTTCATTTTGGACGATGGCGACGGGGATCCCCGAGGCGATGGTGCCTATCAGAAGGGGGCTGGACTTCGCCCGCACGAGGGAGCTGTTCAGGTGGTGGCCGGGCATTCTGGAGCCGGTCTGGGGCGGGTGGGCACTTCACCGGTGATGCGACGGACCCTGGTGGAACACGGTTCACTGCTGGTGGATGTGGAAGGCGACACCCTGGTCGGAAGAATGATCAATCGTGAGGGGGTTGAACGCGATCGGTTCAGTGTGGTCAAACGGGGAACTCCGTTGGTGCGTCGGTTGTCCTTGCCCTGGCAACCCCCCGAATACAAAGCCCCTGAAAAGGCTCCCAAGTCGCCGTATCCGCCGCCGATGGACTATGCGGTGCTCATCCCCGCTGGGGCCGAATGGCGGGTGCTCGCTGGGTCGCATCCCCAGGGTGCCTCGTGGACTCGCCCGGACTTCGATGATTCGTCTTGGGTGCTGGCCAAGCCACCCTTCGATTCGGGTCGGGGACGCCTTTTGGGGGGAGGCCGGTCTTCCAAAGAGGGACGGCCCTCTTTGTATGTGCGTCGTGAATTCACCGTCACCCAAGCGGACACGGTGACGGAGTTGGGCCTGTGGGTAGATTACGCCGACGGCATCATCGTTCATTTGAACGGTCAGGAAGTGACGCGGGTGAATGTGGGACGCAGCTCCGGGCGCAACGTGCAGGGCGTCAAACACCGTGAAGATTCCGGTGCCGTTTACGTGCCGCTCGGTTCCATTGCCCGTTTCTTGGTGGACGGTGTCAACGTGCTGGCCATCGAGTGCCACGCTCACCATGAAGGAGCCATCAACTTTGGTTTGAATCCTGCGCTGTGGATGGAGGATTGATGGTGTCTCTGGGCACGCGAATCGTTTCCAGTCTCCTGGGCGGGATTCTCTGCCTCGGAGTTGCGTGGGCTCACGATGGCCCCGAGCACCAGATCGAGGTTTTATCAGCGCGTTTGATCCGAGAAGGGGCCAGTGCTGAGATTCTTCTGGAGCGGGCCATCGAGTACCGGGTTTTGGGGCGACTCACCTCGGCGGCCCGAGATCTTCAGCGAGCGGTTCGGTTGGCACCTGCCGATTCTTTGGTGTTGCGTGAATTGGCTCAGATTGAACTTCAACGGGGACGGGTTTCCAAGGCCTTGCTGTGGGTTCGACAGGCGCTTGCGCTTCCGGAGTTGCCCACTGGGGAACGGGCGGCGCTCCTCATGATCCGCAGTCACTGTCGAGCCGCCGAGGGCTCTGGGCAGAAGGCCTTGGAAGATTGTTCCGAGGCCCTGAAATGGAACCCGCAACTGGTGTCGGCTTACCTCGAGCGTAGCGCGTGGCAGCGGCGTTTTCCGAGTCCTCAGGTGCGTATTCTCGGCCTCGAAGAAGGGATTCGGCAAACCGGTGCGGGCCTGTTGGTGGCAGAGCGGATCGAGGCGTTGCTCGATGAGGGGTTGTGGCAGCAGGCGCTGGCCGCAATCGAGCCGGAATTGGCGTCGTCGCGCCTTCAAGGCTCGTGGAAAATTCGCCGTGCCCGTGCGCTGACGGGGTTGGGCCGTCAGTCCGAGGCACAGAGTGATCTTCAGAGTGCCCTCGACGAGATTGAGTTGCGGATGCCGCGCGCCGTGAAGGATTCGTCCCTAATCCTCGATCGTGCCCTGGCCCGGGAGTTGTTGGGCCAGACGGAAGCTGCCATTGGGGATTACCAGTTGGCCGCGACTTGCGGGGGCGGCCACGAAGCGCTCGAAGCCGCCCAACGTTTGCGCAAAACGCTTCCGGGACGGCGGTTTTGGAGGCGGTGTCCGCAATCCAAGCCTACTTCTTGAAAAGATTCTGAGGGCCTCTTCAGGCCCCGTTTTCCAAGGCGGATGAGTCTTCGATCACCGGAAATACTGTGGGTCGACTGGGTGCGTATTCGATCCGTTGACGAGGACTCGAGCCTGACTTTGGCGTCGCTGGAGATTTGGGTGTTCAGGTTTTTTGTCCGGGTGGTTGACGCCTCGCAGGTTCGTGCGGACTTTCTTTCAATACCGACGGACAGTGTGTCGTCGGCTTTGAAACATGCCGAAGCGTTTGTCCATCCTGCTGTTGGTTTCCGTCGTCCTTGCATTCGGACTCGGTGCAGCCAAACCATCGGCTCCCCCAAGCCCTCGGCTGGATCGCAGGGTGGCCGAAACTCAACTCAACGAGACGGTCCTGCCAGTCTTGCGAGAATATTGTTGGGATTGCCACGGAGACACCGAAGCCAAAGGGGGGGTGAATTTCGACGCACACACCAATTTGATGGCGGTCTTGCGCGATCGGGGAACCTGGGAGCGCGTCATCCAGACGGTGCGGTCCGGGGAGATGCCACCCAAAAAGAGGAAGACCCAGCCCAACACGGAGGCGCGAACCCATTTGGTCGGTTGGATCGAGCGAACACTCTTTCCGATCGATCCCTCCCGTCCGGACCCCGGACGCGTGACGCTCCGGAGGTTGAATCGGGTGGAATACAACAACACCGTGCGGGATTTGTTCGGGGTGGATTTCCAGCCGGCCGATGATTTTCCGCAAGATGATGTGGGGTACGGTTTCGACAATATCGGCGATGTGCTGTCCATGCCGCCTATCTTGCTTGAGAAGTACCTCAATGCGGCTGAAGCGATTTTGGATCGGGCGATTGTCACCGGCCCCCTGACCCCGAAGGCCCGGCGGTTCCCTCCGTCTCAAATCCAGGGCCACGTTGGCAGTGGCGCTCTGGCAACCCTTTCCACCCAGGGAGAACTGTTCGTCGAGTACGAGGCTCCTGTGCCGGGCGACTACGTGTTCAAGGTCCAAGCCTATGGAGATCAAGCCGGAGATCAGAAGGTGCAGATGGCTTTGCGAGTCGATGGGCGAGATCTGGAGACCATCGAGGTGCGTCGAGGTCGCGGAAACCCGAAGTTGCATGAACATCGCTTGGTCTTGCAGCCCGGGCCCCACCGCCTGTCGGCCGCTTTCCTGAACGACTTCTATCGTCAGACCGAGCTAGTGAAGACCAATGCTCGGGGCAAGACCTACACGGAGAAGAAGATCGAGGATCGCAATTTGCAGGTGGAGTTCATCGAGGTGACCGGACCTTTTTCGGAGGCCGTTCCACCGTTGCATGCCCAGCATCGCAAGATTTTCTTCAAATCCCCGGCGCCACAGACGACCAATCAGGTGGCTCGAGAAATCCTTCGGCGGGTGACGGATCGGGCTTACCGTCGCCAGACGACGCCGGCGGAGTTGGACGGCTTGATGCGCCTCTTTGCGCGCGCCCTTGAGTCGGGTGATGGTTTCGAGGCTTCCGTGAAGCAGGCGCTGATGGCGGTTCTGGTCTCTCCGAATTTCCTGTTCCGTGGGGAGATCCAAAGCAATCCCGACAATCCACACGAAACCCACCGCGTCTCTGAGTACGCCTTGGCATCCCGATTGTCGTACTTTTTGTGGAGCACCATGCCCGATGATGAGTTGTTCCGCTTGGCCGGCCAGGGTCGTTTGCGTCGCAATCTCGCGGGGCAGGTAAAGCGGATGCTCGTCGATCCCAAGTCTCGAGCCTTGGTGGACAACTTTGCCGGCCAATGGCTGCAGCTGCGAACCCTCGACATCGTCTCCCCAGATGAAAAGCTCTTCCCCGGATTCGATGCCCCCTTGCGATCGGCTCTGCGCCAAGAGACCGAGTCACTCTTCGAACATGTGCTCAGGAAGGATCGACCCATCACGGAGTTCCTCACGGCAGACTACACCTTCGTCAACGAACCGCTGGCTCGGCATTACGGGATCTCAGGCGTTCACGGGCCGGAGTTCGTGCGGGTCTCCCTCAAGGGGACCGGCCGTAGCGGAGTGTTGACCCATGGCAGCGTTTTGACCCTCACCTCGAATCCCAATCGCACCTCACCTGTGAAGCGCGGTAAATGGATTCTGGAAAACATCCTCGCATCCCCGCCGCCGCCGCCGCCGCCTGGGGTTCCTGCCCTGGAATCCAAGGAGACCCATGGCACGTTGCGGCAACGAATGGACGCCCATCGCGACAATGCGATGTGCGCATCTTGCCATGCCAAGATGGACCCTCTGGGATTCGCCTTTGAGCACTTCGACGCCGTCGGGCGGTTCCGGGAAAAAGACGGTGACGAGGTGGTGGACACCCAGGGTGAACTGGTTTCTGGTGAGCGATTCGCCGATCACGTCGAGTTGAGCCGAGTTTTGTCGGACTCGCGTCAGGGCGACTTCGTTCGGTGTGTCAGTGAAAAGATGCTCACTTACGCTCTCGGACGCGGGTTGGAATATTACGATCGCCCCGCACTCGTTGCGATGGATGCCCAACTGAGGAAGAAGAATCTGAGGTTTTCGGCGTTAATCCAAGCAGTGGTGGACAGTGTCCCGTTTCAGTACCGACGGGGTGATGGGGATCCGCTACTGGTGGAAAAACCCTAACCGTGGGGCTGCACAGAGAGGCCCCCCGCTTGGGGGGTGACTCACAGGCAACGCCTCAAATGTCTCGGTCGTCGCGTTTAAGCGATTCATTGGCACTGCAATTGCTGGTGTGAACTCAATATCCCGGACACTTCCGAACCAATCTGGGACTTGTTGATACGCCGAAGTGACAATCCTGTGATGAATGAGTAACGTTTGGCAGATGTGTCACGTGGCGTGAACGGAAAACCAAGAGGCGATGGCTCAGGACAACATGCAGCTGCAGCGGTGGGAGCTGAAGTACCTCATTCCCGAGGACGTCGCGCTGGCCCTTCGTGAGTTTGTATCCTCGTACCTTGAGATCGACGAGTACGGTGCCAACCGTCCCAATCTGTCCTATTCGATCCACAACCTTTACCTCGATTCCGAAGACCTTCGGATCTATTGGGGCACCATCAATGGCGACAAGAACCGTTTCAAACTCCGGTTGCGATTCTACGCCGACAACCCCAATCCCCAGGCGCCCGTCTTTTTCGAGATCAAGCGGCGGATGAATGAGGCTATTCTCAAACAGCGCTGTGGGGTTCAACGGTCGGCGGTGGTGGCGGTCTTGGGAGGGCAATTGCCAGAGGTGGCACAGTTGGTCAGTCAAGATGCCCGTCAACTGGCGGCCATCCAGCGATTCGCCGAATTGTCCAGTGACTTGCGGGCTTACCCGGTCGCCCATGTCGCCTACGATCGCGAGGCTTGGATCAGTCCTCATGACAATTCTGTTCGCGTGACGTTCGACCGGAATGTGCTGATCTCCCCGGAGTTCAGCGCCCGCTTCACTTCCGAGATGGACGATCCAACGTCGGTCTTTGGGGATTGGGTGATTTTGGAGCTCAAATTCACCGGCCGGTTCCCCGATTGGTTCGGCGAGATGGTTCGGGTCTTTGGTCTGCGGCAGGGATCCGCCTCCAAGTATGCCGATGGCATCGCGGTTAAGGGCGAACAGCACTTCCTGCGGAACCTGGGTGTGGGCACCAAAAACTTCGAGGTTGGGCTGGCGGCCGAGCGCAAACAGGCGCGACTATCGCGACTCGCGCGATTGCTAGGTGGAACTGGCGTTTCACGAACATGAATCTTTCGGACCTGATTCTCAGAGGTGATTTTGGAACCGCTCAGGATGATCTGAGCGGCATCCTTCTGGGCCTCTTGATTGCCTTTCTCTGTGGGCATGTGGTGGCGTGGGTGTACATAGCCTGCCACTCGGGGCTCAGCTATTCCCGATCCTTCGTCAATTCGTTGATTGTTCTTTGCGTGATCGTGGCGCTGGTGATGGCAGTGATGTTCAACAACCTGCTGATGGCCTTTGGAATGATGGCCGTTTTTGCGGTGGTGCGGTTCCGCAACATTCTCCGCGACACCCTCGATACCACCTACATCTTGGCCAGCATTAGCACGGGCATGGCTGCCGGCACTCGCAAGTTCAGCACGGCGATCTTGGGCTGTCTGATCTTCGCCTTGGTGATGCTCTACCTGCACTGGACCTCCTTTGGTGCGCGTCACCGGTATGATTTGATCCTCAACCTTCATTGGGGACGGCCGCTGGATGAGTTGCCCCGTTTGGGGGATTTGCTCGCCCGCCACGGGCGTCGCAACCAGTTGGCCAGCCAGCGGGCTGGGGGTACTTCCGACGGCGCCGACCTCTCCTACCGTATTTTGCTCCGGGATGCGTCGCGTGCTGGAGAATTGGTGTCGGAGCTGAAGGCCTTTCCCGGCGTGTCCCGGGTGACGAGCCTCAAGGCAGAGGAAGAATCTGAAATGTAATCGAATGCAGGACCAACCCACATCGAGTCCCGGAAGTGCCTTGACGCCCATTCCGACGCCCGCGGGAACCCTGTTTCGGGAGTTTCGGATCCAAGCGTTGCCCTACATTGCCTTCGCCATGGTCGTGGGCCTGACGGCTTGGCTTTGGAGAGGCTATGTGGGGCCGGCCACCTGGGTGGGGGAAGTCGAATCCGTGCGTGGCGTGGTTTCGAGCATAGGTCCTGGTCGCTTGGCTCAGGTGCAAGTGGATGCCTTGCAGCGGGTGACGGCGGGGCAGGTATTGGCCCGGGTCATCACCGTTGAGCCGCGCATTTTGGAGGCCCAGATATCGCTCAGCAAGGCGCGGATCGGTTTGATCCGTGCGGGCACCGATTCGGATCTGCGAAAGCAGAATAACCGGGTCAATCTGGAGAGCCTTCGACTCGACTGGATGTCCAAGCGCGTGGATTGGCTTTCGGCCAAGGCTCGGAGCGCCTACCGCCAATTAGAACTGGCACGCCTCGAAAAGCTGCGGGCAGGGGTCGCCAACGGAGGACCCGCCTCGGCCTTGCCCGTTCTGAGTCAGGACGATCTGGATATTTCACGCCGTGACGCCGCTATCGAAGAGGCCGCTGTGGTGGAACTGGAGCAATTGGTGGCGCAGATCGGAACCAGCATCCAGCAACTGTCGGCCAGCCGACCCGAAGGTCATGAGTCTTCGGCCATTTCCGCAGCCGTCGAGGTGGAATCCAAAAATCTCGACCTGCTGGAGTCTCAAATGATGCCTGTGGACCTTCTTGCACCGTTCGATGGCGTGGTGAGCGTTGTTCATCGTTGGAGCGGAGAAACTATCCAGGCCGGTGAGCCGATCCTCACTGTTTCCCAAGAGAAGCCCTCTCGGGTTGTAGCCTTTATCCGTCAGCCCATCCAAGTTCAGGCTCAGGCCGGGATGAAGGTAGAAGTCAGGGCTCGCGGGGGAAAACGGGAGATGGGGATTGGTGAAGTGCTGCGGGTCGGATCCCAATTGGAACCCATTACGTCGTCGCTCTTGCCGAGAACCTCAGGCCTGCCTTCCAACGGTGGTTCCGGGAGCGTCACCATCGAGAATGGCCTTCCAGTGTTGGTTTCCTTACCCGCCAACCTCAGGCTTTACCCAGGAGAAGTCGTAGATCTGCGGGTCGTGACTCCCTGATGATGGTGGCAAGTGGGGCCCTGAAAGGCTCTCCGGTCCAGTTGACATCGTTCGGTGCAGTATGTTCAGGGGGTCAACACTCCGTCGATCCAGCGGACACCTCAGTCGGGGTTGGGGTTCACGGAGGGGAGCCTGAAGTGAGGGGCAGAGTCTGGAGGATCCGCTCTGCAGTTTGTGCGGGCGATTCCTGTGTTCCCACCTCCAACCACGACAGGTCCAATTGTCCCTGCATCCAGGTCACTTGGCGTTTGGCAAATTGACGTGTCTTGGTCTGGACCCTCTCGACGGTCTCCCGCAGCGATGCTGATCCCTCCAAATGCTCGACCACCTGCCGGTATCCGATGGCTTGCAAGGCGGTGCGGTTTTCCCGCAGACCCTGTTGGAGGAGTCCTCGGGTTTCTTGAACCAGTCCGGCCTGAAACATGCGGTCCACCCGCTCGTGGATTCTGCGGACCAGATCTTGTCGGTCCCGTTGGATCCCAAAAGCGCGACCTGCGGTGGAGGTGCCACTGTGTTCAGGCCAACGGGCCCGCTGAACAGAGAAGGGTTGGCCTGTGAGGCGGATCACTTCCACGGCGCGGACCAGGCGACGTCGATTTTGCAGATCAATCTGGTCGAGGGTGACCGGATCCTTGCGGGCGAGTTCGTCCAGCAACTCCGCGGTGGTGGCCGCTTCGAGTTCGGCCCGAAGGATTGGATCGGGAGGAGGAGCCGAGCCGAGTCCACCCAGCCAAGCGTTGAAGTACAGACCGGTTCCGCCGCAGAGGATTGCGGTGCGGTTCCGACTTTCGATGTCTTGGATGGCCCTCGTCGCCGAGTGGACGAATCGGGCGGCATCGAACGATTCATCCAGACCCACGACATCGATCAGATGGTGGACGACTTGCGCTCGCTCCGCGGTGGAAGGTTTGGCGGTGCCGATGTCCAAGCCCCGATAAACCTGCATGGAGTCCACCGAGATGATCTCGCCGCCGAGCCGGAGTGCCAACTCGAGGGCCACGGCAGACTTACCGGAGGCCGTGGGGCCGGTGAGGATTATTGGGCTCATTTCGGCGTTTCGCCGCCAACCGGCTTTCCGGAGTGGGAAACCGCCTCGGCCTGCCAGGAGAGAATCAGAAGGATGGCGACGGCCGTGCAAATCGCCGAGTCGGCCACGTTGAAGGCCGGAAAGCCGATTTCAGCGCCGCTGCGGCGGTTCCAGTAGAACCGGAGAAAATCCACCACGTGCTCATGCCTGATGCGATCGAGCAGGTTCCCGACGATACCCCCGAAGAGTAAACCCAGGGCGATTTGTCCCAGACGGTGGTGGTACTCGAAGTGGCGGCGCCAGCGCCACAGCGCGAGCATGGCAATGCTCGAAAACACGGCGAGCCAGTTGTTGTGATGCCGAAAGATGCTCCAGGCCGCCCCGGTGTTGCCCCAATGCACCAACTTGAAGAAGCCCTCGAGGATCGTTTGTTCGGCTCCGAATTCCATCCAACGCATCACCATCCATTTGGTTAGTTGGTCCAGACCGAGAATGATGACGGCAAGACCCACGGTGAGGCGGTCCGATGAAATGGGGGATCGGTTTGGGGGCATGCGGAGATCGGGTTAGCCGGTCTGGCGTCGTGAACCGGGTGATTGGATGCTGGCCAGCGCTTCGGCGATTTCGAGGGCTGCGTGGGCGGCTTCGATGCCCCGATTGGTGCCCGGGTCGATGCATCGCTGTTGGGCCTGCTTTTGGGTCTGGATCGTCAGAACCTCATGGATGCAAGGAATCCCGGTGGCGAGACTGATTTCCATCAGGGCCCGGGTGACGGCGCTGCCGATTTGCTCGGCGTGGGACGTTTCGCCCTGCCAGAGGACTCCCAAACAAACGATGGCCCGCACTGGGCTCCGTTGGCGTCGAGCCAGCGCCGAGGCGGCCATCGGGATCTCAAATGCGCCCGGCACCCGAACAATTTCCACGGCCGAGGCGCCAGCCGCCTCCAACACCGACCGGGCAGCATCGAGCATTGGCTCGGTGTACTCAGAATTGTACCGTGAGCAGACGATGGCGAAGCGGCCGTCGGTGCGCAGGGGATCTTTCAGGGTAGGAGCCTTGAGCATGGGAGTCTGGGCCAGGGCAATTCAAAGCGAGGTGCCTGTCAGCAACCGATAGGCCTCCAGGTATTTCGCCTGGGTCTTGGCTACGATTTCGGACGGAAGAGCCGGTGCCGGAGGAGTCTTGTCCCAGTCGAGGGTTTCGAGGTGGTCGCGAACGAATTGCTTGTCGAAGCTGGGTTGTCCACGGCCGGGTGCGTAGTGCTCCGCCGGCCAGAATCGCGAGGAATCCGGGGTGAGCACCTCATCGATGAGGATGAGCGTTCCGTCGACCAGTCCGAATTCGAACTTGGTATCTGCAATGAGTATGCCGCGGGTCCGGGCATAATCGCGGGCAAACCGGTACAGTTTCAGGCTCAGGTCGCGGGCCTGTTGGGCAATCTCGGGTCCGGTTAGGCGGGCCGCCTCTTCAAAGGAGATGTTCTCATCGTGACCGGATTCGGCCTTGGTCGCGGGTGTGAATATGGGCTCTGGCAGCTCCGACGACTCCACCAGTCCGGGCGGTAGCGCAATGCCGCAGACTGATCCGGATTTCTGGTATTCCTTCCAACCGGATCCCGAGAGGTAACCACGCACCACGCATTCGATGGGCAACGGTTGAGTTTTCCGAACGATCATGCTGCGGCCATTCAAGACCGAAGCAAATGGCATCAATCGCTCGGGCAGGGGATCCTGGGCCTTGAGTAATCGATGGTTGGGGAGCCAGTTCTCGGTCTGGTCGAACCAGAAATGGGAGATTTGCGTCAGGACTTCGCCCTTTCTGGGGATGCCATTGGGCATGACGCAGTCGAAGGCAGAAATCCGGTCGGTGGCTACGAAGAGGAGGGAATCTCCCAGGTCGAAGACTTCACGCACCTTGCCGGACTTCACCTTGGTGATTCCGGGAAGGTCGAGGGAAAGGATGGGATCCGGCGACACGGCTGAAACGTAGTGCCTCAGGGGGGCAAGGCCGAAGCGAAATATGGGGAAGC
>Ga0315906_10003098_pt1 | contig 22301 bp, 12 predicted proteins | sample LakEriMetagenome_4_FD_203526 | JGI IMG/M metagenome (GOLD analysis project Ga0315906, IMG submission 203526) | Freshwater fungal communities from buoy surface, Lake Erie, Ohio, United States - Buoy 2 MA122 | ecosystem: Environmental > Aquatic > Freshwater > Lake > Lake biofilm | place: USA...
AGTTTGCCTCTAGTATGTAAACAAAGTGACTTCCGTAGAGTATAGATAATCCTTATTCATTTGGTTGGTGTTGGGTATAGAGAGAGGACTGGTAATCCTCTCTCTTTTTTTATGCTTACTTATACCATCTATAACCATAAGCATTGCACCAAGTTTGCCCATTCTTTATATTCTTGATGTTATCAGAGATATTACCAACTGCACTATAATTTCCCTCACCCTTAATAAAGAATGATGCCTCACTCATACTCTCAAACTTCACAATTTCACCACTTGTAATGCTTACACCATAGACAGGTTTTTTACTTTTTTCTGCTGAACTTCTAGCTGCTTTCTTTGCACTTTCAGTCGTAAATCCTTTTCTCTCTGCTGCTGTCCAATCTGTTGGTTTTGATCTAAACAAATACCATCCAGATGCTTGTAGTTTGTTATCATCGGGACTGTTGAGTGAGAGATACAAACTATTGTTATTCTTACGATTTCCAAGTATATCTTCTGCTGCATCTGCTTGCGATTTCCACATCTTTTTACGTCCTAATGTTGGACTGATTCCATACACAACACCACGAACATTTACTCTTCTTTCTATTACTTTAGGAGTTTCACCTTTCACTGCCCATCTATATCCAAATGCTTGAAATGTTGTTCCTTTAATACAAGCAGAGATGGAGGATTTTCCCTTTTTATTTCCTAAACAATCAGCAGCAACTCCAACAGTGTCATAGTCTCTAACCCATTCACCTTCTAATGTATAACAACTCACTGGTTTAGAATGTGGATGATTTGCCCAATACTTTCGTGGTTTCTTTACACCTTCACCACCTAACGTAATGTTATATCCATTCTTACCATATGCGTCTAATTTTTCTATCCAAAAGGTCTCACGTTCATTTACATTATTATCGTTACATTCTTCAATTATTCTAAACTTAAAGTTGTCTGCTCCATACTTACTAATCGCACGAACAATCGGCATAGAGTGAGCTGAATTGTTCTCTGTTAAGTTATCCTTACTTCTTGCTAGTTGTAGGTGTTGCTTCCACCTGTCATATGGGTTGGGTTGTGTAGTTTTACCCACATAGAATTTGTTATTCTGAAGGTTGGTAATTGAATAGATGTATGCCACTGGATTGATTAAAAATATACCTGCGTTATTTATATTTAAGTGTGTAATTGCTGACTTAAGTATTCCACAGGTCTGGGGAAAAGTATAATAAATTTGTGGAAAAGGTTGTGGAAAAGTATAAGATAAGTGGAAAACTTTAAGGTCATTTAAATCCTTCTAGACCAGTGCATTTATAGTCATTTAAATCCTTCTAGACCTTGTTATCTAAGCGAGCGAGTATAGACGAACGCGCTCAAAATGTCAATACCCCGTCGTCACAAAATCCTCACAATCCCCTCCCAGAATCCCCCGGAAGGCACCTAAATACCCAAAGACTTGACACACTACCCCATAGCATCTTATACTGTCCTCATAACACCAAACGGAGAGCGATTATGTCGGTTGCGTTTCAACAAGCACAGAAGCAGCGTTATAGAATCACTCTGGATCTTACAGTGATGAATGATTTTGACGCACACCAGATTGACTGGGAGAAGCTATTCAAACTGGAACCAAGTGAGAAGGTGTCAGCATACGTGGAGGATCTGGATTGTCCTTCTAAGTGGTAATCTATGTGGGACACATAGAGTATAAGGACTTGACCTATGTGTCCCACATAGAGTATACTGTAGGGAGTTCATATGGGACACATAGATTTATGCCTTTTTCCAATAAGTTTCCTCATATGGGACACACAGAAAGGATGAGAATACCACAGATTTGTGTGTCCCACATAGAAAATGTGTTGGGTCATTATGAACGTTTATGTGGGACACATGGAGAGGAGTTTGTTATTAGGTTACAGGACAAGATTGAAGAGGGTTTGAATAACATAGAGTGACTTGAGTAACTGAAAGGGGGAGCCTGTAAAGTGTCCCTATAGTGTAAGGACCAAACGAAACTCTCCCTCAAATGTCAATCTCCGAGTTTGCACAAATGTCTACTCTGGATCTGATGATTGCAGAGGTCCAAGGTAAGGTTACGGTGACACGGTTAGCATCACAAAAACCCCGTAAGTCTCACCTGGTGATGACACAAACGAAGGGTAATCGCTGTCGCACGAATCGCACCAGTGGTACTAATTTCGTTACACAAGTCCGCTGAATTCTTTCTCACTCACTAACACTTTCAAACCACAAGATGACCGAACAACACTATTCTTTCCGTGGTATCTTCACTGATAAAAACTACTCTACCCGTCTTGGTTATGTTGCAGAAACCGCGCAAGATGCCTGGAATAAGTGTGCAGAACTAAACCCCACTTTCCTAGTTCAGAACTGGGGACTTGAGGGTTCCGTAGACTGAAACCGTTTCCCACTAACTAACACTTTTTTCCACAAATGACTACCACTTTCCAAACCAATCTGACCGACACTTTCTATAACGGTTGGACGAATTACGAGACCTGGAATGTTGCTCTCTGGATTCAAAATGATGAGGGTTTGTATAACCTTGCCCGTGAGTGTGGTGATTATCAAACCTTTGTAAGTTACCTGATCAATGATTATGGAGTGAATGAAACTCCTGATGGTGTTCGTTATACTGACCGCAAGGTAAATGTGATCGAAATCAATAGCGATGTGTTTGATTTCTAAGTAACACAAAGGGGAATGAGATGCGCCCCTATAAAGACACTCACAACACATACAGTTTCTTACACTTTTCTTCTTCATTATGTCCAAGCAAGTTCTTCTTTCCCTGCTCGCACAAGGTAACAACGGCACTGAGATTCTGTCCATTCTGGATGCAATCGTCGCTGATGAAGTTTCTGAGGGTGATGATAGTCAGGGAACGCTGAATCCGATTGATTTCTGATAGTTGGATGCCCTCGGAGTTTGACACTCTGGGGGCGCTTATGTTATGCTGTGTCAGGATAGTGATTCAGCAGTGTTTTATGGCCGTTCGTTTATATCGTCGCGGGGCGTTGCGTATATTATTTTTTGGGTCCCTTCCAACCTACAGAGGTGACAAATCGACCTCTAAATATCAATCTCATAAAATTTTTCCGGAAGTATGAAGACTCTCCAAAACCACCGCAGAAGAACGCCCTATTGGAATTTCTGGAAGGTTGTCTTCGCAGGGTGGTTGATACGCTATCCTGGAAAGGTGTTGAGAATATTCGGAGTCCCCCTCGGAATACTGATAGTGATGATATATAATGCTGTAACAAAATAATAAAAAATTTTCCGGGAATATTTTTATGAGAGGTGATGAAAAAATATATCACATATATGCAAAGGATAGGTGCATCTATCACAGTTTATCGGAGAGTAAATTTTCCGAGACCTGGGAGACAATTCACAGAATGATTGATTTGCTTGATTTGGATCTTCAAAAAGAAGATTTAAGTTATGAGGAGTTAATCATAAACAAAGAAATTATATTAAATTCTTCTCATTGACAAATACTAAATAAGACGATAAAATTGATCTGAAGGTTACTTTTCAATTATGGCAAAAGGATTCACAGTAAAAGCAGCAGCCCCTACTCCCAAGACTGAAGAATGGGACTATGTTGCAATTAAAGAAAGAATGAAAGGTAAATCGATTGTCTTTTGCCTTCCTGGTAGAGGATGTTCGTTTATCTTTCTCAAAGCATTTGTACAACTCTGTTTCGATCTTGTACAAAATGGAATGAGTATTCAAATCTCTCAAGACTACTCTTCAATGGTTAACTTTGCACGTTGTAAAGTTCTTGGAGCAAATGTTCTCAGAGGTCCGAAGCAAATTCCTTGGGACGGAAAATTACAGTATGATTATCAACTTTGGATTGACTCGGATATTGTCTTTAACACAGAAAAATTCTGGCAACTCTGTGATGTTGCTCTGAATGAGGATGGAGAAGGTAATGTAGTAGAAAAGGAAATCGTTGCTGGTTGGTATGCCACAGAAGATGGTCACACGACCTCAGTAGCACACTGGTTGGAAGAAGATGATTTCCGCAAGAATGGTGGAGTCATGAATCATGAGACCGTTGATTCAATTCAGAAGCGTCGGAAGCCCTTCACAGTTGATTACACTGGATTTGGTTGGGTTCTGATTAAAAACGGAGTCTTTGAGAATCTTGAATATCCTTGGTTTGCTCCAAAGATGCAAGTATTTGAGTCTGGTGCAGTTCAGGATATGTGTGGTGAGGATGTTTCATTCTGTCTTGATGCAATTGAGCAGGGTTATGAAATCTGGTGCGATCCTCGTATTAGAGTCGGGCATGAAAAAACTCGCGTAATCTGATAAACAACTTTTAATTAACATGGAGAAAACTTATGTCTAAAGGTGGATCAAATAAAACTCTGTTCGAACCCGGAGCACCAAAGAAGACTCGTCAGGGACGTTCTTCTCGTACTCTTCTATCAGCAACTTCTCGTAATGGTCGTAAGAAAAAGTATAGAGGACAGGGTAAATAATATTCAGAGTGCTTAAATAGAACTAAGCACTCTTTTTTTATGCCTTCAGATAAAGAACTTTATATTTTAAAGTGGATTCAAGAGGTTTCTAAAATTCGCCCAGAATTGAATGGATTTGCAATCTGTCCCTTCGCAGCAAACGCTAAATTTAAGATCCTAGAGTGCTCTGCAAGCGTCATTAAACCCATTGAAACCCTTGATGTAGTAATCTATATCATTGAGGATTATTTTAATCTTGAAGAGGTTCAAGAATGGGTTGATATTTGCAACAAAAAATATGATGGTTGGAAATTCTTTGAAGATTGTGGTACATATAATACATTTATCAATGGGATTCGGACAAATAATGGTAAGTACAACCTTATTTTAGGGCAACCTATACAAAAATTACGTCAATTCAGAGAAAAATTAGCAAAAACTTCTTATTATGACCAATGGGATGAAGAATATTTAAAAGAAATCTTAGAAGATGACTTTGACATCATAAAAACGGGATAGGAACCCCGTAAAAAGTTCTGATTTTACAAATCAGGAGTTAAAAATGGACCAAAAAATGCTTAGAGAAATCGCAAATGACGATTTGACACCCAAAAAACACAATTTTGACGTTCAAAATGAACTTCATTCAAAAATTCGTAATGATGAAGACTATGATGATTGGGATTATGGAACTGAACCTCTTTATGAATATAAAAAAGGCGAATAAATAATATAGATTTTGTATTTTTTATGCCTCTAGAGCGTATAAGTAAGGGATTTAAAGATCTAAGCATGACATTTCAGGTAAATCCTATTAACTATGATCTTATTGCGCTCAAAAATGAAACTGCGATTGCTAGATCTATTCGAAATTTAGTATTAACATATCCAGGAGAACGATTTTTCAATGAAAATCTAGGTTCAAAGGTAAGTCGTTCTCTTTTTGAAAATATTGATGAAATTTCTGCATCAGTAATTAAAGATGAAATTGAAAATACTATTCGAAACTATGAACCAAGGGTCAATTTAATATCAGTAAATGTATCTCCAAATTATGATAGTTTGGAATTTAATGTTACGATAAATTATAGAATTGTTGGGATTGATGTTCTTCCTCAACAATTATCATTCGCTCTTCAGCCAACACGATAATGGCATTAGTTAATTTTACAAATTTAGATTTCGATCAAATAAAATCATCCATCCGTGAGTATCTTCGAGCGAACTCGAATTTCACTGACTATGATTTTGAGGGATCTAATCTATCAACCTTGGTTGATGTTTTAGCGTATAATACATACATTTCCTCATATAATGCTAATATGATTAGCAATGAGGTATTCATTGATAGTGCTACTCTTAGAGAAAATGTAGTATCTCTCGCAAGAAATATTGGATATGTACCACATTCTCGTTCAGCATCAAAGGCAAATATATCTTTCTTTGTAGATACAACAGGGTTTTCAACCAATCCAATCACATTGACTCTTAAAAGCGGAGTTGTATCCACTACAAATACTAGTTTCGGTAATCAAAATTATTCTTTTATTATTCCACAAGATATAACAGTACCCGTTGTAAATGGAATTGCTTTATTTGAAAATATAGACATCTATGAAGGAACATTTGTTGTTAATAATTTTACTGTAGATGCAAATAATCCAAATCAAAAATTTATACTAGAAAACGCTAATATTGATATTGATTCAATTAATGTTTTTGTGAGAGATACTCAAGCAAGCACAATTAAGAGTTCTTTTAAGTTATCTAGGAATTTATTTAATATTGATTCAGAATCAAGAGTATTTTTTATCCAAGAAATTGAAGATCAAAGATATGAATTAATTTTTGGTGATGGAATTTTTGGAAAAAAATTAAATAATCTCAACTATATTGAAGTTTCTTATAATATTACAAATGGAGAAAGTGCAAATGGAGTATCTTCATTTAATTTTAATGGAAGAATTCTTGATAACAACAATCGCGTTGTAACAACCGGCATTTCACTTATTACTACAAATTTATCATCACAAAATGGAAGGGAAATAGAATCGGTAGAATCTATTAAAAAATATGCTCCAAGAAAATATTCATCGCAAAATCGTGCAGTAACAGCAACTGATTACGAGACTATTATACCTACAATATATCCAGAAGCAGAATCAATATCAGTTTTTGGTGGAGAGGATTTAAATCCCCCAAAATACGGAAGGGTTTTTATTAGTATTAAACCAATTAATGGTCCATTTGTTTCAAATCAAGTAAAAGATAATATTAAAAGTTCTTTAAGAAGATATTCAGTTGCAGGAATTGTACCGGAAATTATTGATCTTAAGTATCTTTATATTGAAACAGATACCACTGCATACTATAATTCAAACTCAACTTCTGATGCAAACTATCTTAAGGATGTTATTTTTACCAATATTAGAAATTATGCAGACTCAAAAGAACTTAATAAGTATGGAGCAAGATTTAAGTATAGTAAATATTTAAAAATTATTGATGATTCAAACAGTGCAGTTACATCAAATATTACTAAAGTTGTGATGAGACGTGATTTAAGAGTAGTGTTGAATGCATTTGCTGACTATGAAATTTGCTATGGTAATCAGTTTCATATTAAAAATATGAATGGTTATAATATAAAGTCTTCTGGATTCAGAATAGCAGGAATTAATGAAACACTTTATATGTCTGATATTCCAAATTCTGATGGATTAACTGGTAGTATTTTCTTTTTTAAATTGCAATCAAACACACAACCAATAATTGTAAAAAGAAATGTTGGATTGATTGATTATGTTAAAGGTGAAATAAAATTATATCCAGTTAATATGTCTTCAACATCTAGATCATCATTTTCACAACCAATAATTGAGATTTCAGTAATTCCAAAATCAAATGATGTGATTGGATTACAGGACTTATATTTGCAACTAGATATTAGTAATAGCATATTAAATATGTTATCAGATGAGATTTCTTCTGGTTCAGACATATCTGGATCAACATACAAATTTACATCAAGTTACACTAACGGAGACCTCGTAAGAATATAATCAAATGACAGAAACCAGAATCAAAATCAGTTCTATTGTCGAAAATCAACTTCCACAATTTGTCTTAGAAGAATTCCCTCTTGTCTCTGAATTCTTATCACAATACTATACTTCATTAGAAAGTCAAGGTAATGTAAGTGATATACTACAAAATATTGATCAATATATTAAAGTTGATCAATTAACAAATTTAGTTGAATCGACAGAATTATCTTCCAATGTAACTTTTTTTGATTCTACAATCAATGTATTATCTACAGCAGGATTTCCAGATTCTTATGGTCTTCTTTTAATTGATTCTGAGATTATTACATATACTTCAAAAACCTCTACAACTTTTGAAGGTTGTGTGCGTGGATTTAATGGTGTTACTTCATATGAATTTAAAGATCAATTAACTTTTTCCGAAACTCAAGCAGAAGAGCATAGTACGTCTGCAATTGTAAAAAATTTAAGTATTCTTTTTCTTAAAGAATTTTTTAAAAAAGTTAAAAAGCAAATTACTCCAGGATTTGAAGAAAGAGAATTATATTCAGATTTAAATGAAAGAATTTTTGTAAAGCAGTCAATAGATTTTTATTCTTCCAAAGGAACTGATAATTCTTTTAAAATTCTTTTTGGTGCTTTATATGGTCAGAATGTTGATGTTATCAGACCCAGAGACTATTTAATTCAACCATCAAGTGCTCAATATAGAATTACTTCTGATTTAGTTGTAGAAGCAATCGAAGGTAATCCAGAAAATCTTGTAAATGGAACTCTTTATCAAGATGAAACTGAAAATACAAATAAAGCACAAGGTACTATAACCAAAGTTGAAAAAATTAGAAGGGATTCAAAAGATTATTACGTCATAAGTTTAGATTCTGACTATGATAAGGATATTCAGGCAGTTGGAACAGTTTATGGAAAGTTTCAAATTCACCCAAAGACAAAAGTTGTATCTGAAATAGTTTCTGGAGCAACAACTTTAGAAGTAGATTCTACTGTTGGATTTTCAAATTTAGATGGATCTTTACTTGTTGATCTTGAAAATGGGACATCTTTAAGTATCACTTATGCATCAAAGACTCTAAATCAATTTTTAGGTTGTAGTGGTATAACTCAAAATATTCCCGCAGCAACTGAAATTAAATCTATCCATTTTGCATATGGATACTCCAATGAGGAACAAGTAAAAATTAGAATTCTTGGCGTCTTGTCTGATCTTAAAATACCTGAAGATACTCGTTTTTATTCAAAAGGAGACTCTATTAAAATAAAAACTTTAGGTATTGATTTAAAGGATTATAAATCAAATAATTGGTTTTTTAATATTCCGGTAAAATATTCAGTTTCTAGTATTTCAATTTCAGATACCGCAGATAGAACATATAATATTAATGTTTATGAGGATCATTCATTTAGGGTTGGAGATTCTATTACATTATTATCCTCTTCTGGAGTTGAATATACTGGATATGTAATTTCATTTAACAATGAAAAGTCTTTTAGTATTCAATTTGGTTCTGAAATTGATTTAATTGATATTAGTCGATCATATATTGCTAGAAAAAATTTATCAAAAGTAGAGTCTGAAAATTATCCATTAGTTAATCAATACACTTCAAATGTTCAAAATGTTTATTCTGATAATGATGGATTTATATATGTTTCCAGTCCATCACTCCCAACATATCTGAATAGAAAATTAAATATAAATGACCGTTCTATAACTTTTAGTGGAACTTTTAGTGGTACAATTTTAAACATAGGTAAGCATGGATTTTATACAGGCGATTCAATTGTATATAAACCAACACCAGGAAATTCGCTAGGGATTTCTACAGGCGTTTATTTTATTAAAAAAATAAGCGGCACTGAAGTAAAATTAGCAAGAAGTAGAAATAATATTTTTACTGAAAATTTTGTATCGGTTGATGGTTCAGTCATCAATGCTAAGTTTGAATTTACTAATTTTACATATAGGGATTTAAGTACACAACTACTAGAGTCGCAAAAATTAATTAGAAAAATTTCTGATCCTGAAATTGATGGGAATGTCTATGAAACTGAACCGGGATTGACAGGTATTTTTGTTAATGGTGTTGAGGTTCTTAATTATAAATCTCAAGATAACGTTTACTATGGTCCAATTGAAAGTATTATTGCTTCTGCACCTGGATCTGGATATGATATTATCAATCCACCAATTTTATCAATTATAGACCCTAGCGGTTCTAATGCAAATGGATATTGCTCAGTAATTGGTGGTTTAGAAAGAATTGATATTATAGATCCTGGATTTGATTACATTGAAGATCCTCAAATTAATATTACTGGGGGTAATGGATTTGGTGCATCAGCAAAAGCAAATTTAGTGAGTTTTGATCATAGTGTTTCTTTTAATTCGATTGCTTCTGCTGGTTTAGTAAAATTAGATCCAACAAATACAATTGGATTCTCAAGTTATCATAAATTTAGGGATGCTGAAGAAGTTGTTTATGTAACCGATGGACAATCTCCTATTGTTGGTGGTATATCCACAATAGGCAACTTACCAACTAATTCGACTTATTTTGTTTCTGTTCAAGATGAATTTAATGTAAAACTTCATAAGTCGTTTGAAGATGCTGTTTCTGGTATTAATACAATTCGGTTTACATCCTATGGAGTTGGAAATCATTCATTTAAATCAAAAAATAAAAAGAAAAAAATTGGTTCAATTACTATTGAAAATGGTGGAGTAAATTATCAAAATAAGTTAGTTACAACCGGAATAAGCGGCATTAATACTGCATCAAATACGATTACAATTTCAAATCATGGATATAGTAGTGGTGAAATTATTGTATATAACGCAACAGAAACTCCAATAGGTGGATTATCGTCTTCTACTTCTTATTTCATAACTAAAGTCAATGATGATCAGTTTAAACTATCTCAAACTGGAATAAGTACACTAGGAATTGCAACAGCATTTTACTATGATACCAATCAGTACGTAAATTTAACTTCTACTGGTACAGGTTCGCATAAATTTAATTATCCAGAAATAAACGTATCTATTCAAGGAAGAATCGGAGTTTCTACACTTTCTGGTCAAGATTTTAATGCTATTATTCAACCAATATTCAGAGGACAAGTACAATCAGTATTTGTTAACTCTGGTGGATCAGGATATGGTTCAGAAGATATTCTTAATTACAATAGACAACCATTATTTGAATTAAACTCTGGATCGGGTATTCAACTGACTCCTATTGTTTCAAATGGTCAGATTGTAGATGTTTTAGTGAATAGTTCAGGTAGTGGATATAATTCTCCACCAAACCTCCAGATCAATGGATCTGGACTTGGTGCATTATTAACTCCAGTATTATCAAACGGTTCTTTAGTAGAAGTTAAGGTTATCTATGGCGGAATTGGTTATGATCAAGTAAATACTTCAATTACAGTAACTCCAGCTGGACTTGGTGCAAAATTTGAATCCCAAATTAAATCTTGGAAGGTCAATTTAGTAGAAAGATTAATACAAAATTCCCAAATACCTGATGATGATGGTATTTTAACTCCAGGATTAAATGTTGATTATGGACTCCAATACTCCCATGCATATGCTCCAAGAAATTTAAGATCTTCTGTCCAAGCAACTAAATTTAGAGAAAATAAAAAAGTATATGTTGCAGATTTGCAAATTTTAGATAATAAAGAAGTAACTTCGGATGCACACTCTCCAATTATTGGATGGGCATATGACGGAAATCCAATTTATGGTCCATATGGTTATTCATCAAAAACTGGTGGATCCATTAAACCTTTAGAATCTGGATATAACCTAATTGAAACTGAAAATAGGATAGATGGTCCAGATAAATCAATTTATCCTTTAGGATTTTTTATTGAAGATTATGATTATATTGGAAATGGTGACCTGGATGAGCATAATGGTAGATTTGGAATTACTCCAGAATATCCAAATGGAATTTATGCATACTTTACAACGATTAGTAATGGTTTAGTTGAATCTTCAGGAAACTTTTCAAAATATAAAAAACCAATTTTTCCTTATATAATTGGATCTTCTTATAAATCAAAACCAATTGATTTTAATTTTAGTAACTATTCAAATCAAGATTATATTGATATAAATCAAACTAATTGGAAAAGAAATATTACACCATACAATATTTCTTCATATGATTATCTTTTCAATCCAAATTCTATTAAAGAACAAAATTCCATTGTTAAAAGTTCTTATAAAGGATCTATTGATTCTATAGAAATTAAATCAGCAGGACAAAATTATAAAATAGGTGATAGATTAGTTTTTAATCATCAATCTGGATCTGGAGCAAAAGCAAAGGTTTCTTCAATCAAAGGAAAAGAAGTAAATCAAATCAGCGTTGCTACATCTTCTTTTAGTGAAGTCGAATTTTATCCGTACAATCAATCGTTTATAGGATTTACTTCAATTCCACATAATTACTCAAATAACGACCTAGTTAGTTTTACAGGTGCTTTTGATTATAAGAAGTCGGGAAATATAACGGTTAATGTAAATAATCTCATATTAACATCAGGTGTAGGATCTGCTCAATATACTGGTATTGTTACTTACTTTAACATTTCTGGAAATTTAAATTATCCCAATATTAAAGAAAATGATATTTACCAAATTGGAAGTGAAGAAGTTAAAATTTTAAACATTGATCCTCAATCATCAAGAATCAAAGTTCTTCGTAATCAAAATGGAACTACTGGATTGACTTCATATATCGCCGGTGTTGGATTTACTGAAAAAACAAGAAAGTTTACTCTTAATTTTGGAATTTCAACTTCATACAATTTTAATATTAATAAAGAATTTTATTTTGATCCAAGAGAGTCTGTTGGATTGGGAACAACTTCTGGAGTTGGTATTGTTAGCACGATTTATTTTTCAAATCCAGGCGTTGGAATTACACAAATTACAATTCCAACACAATCAATTTATATTAAAGACCATAATCTAACTACAGGAGATTCTTTAATCTACTCTTCAAATGGAGGAACTAGATTATCGGTTTCTACTAATGGATCTTCATCTTTCCAACTAGGAGAAAAATCTATTGTTTATGTCGCAAAACTTTCTAACGATTTGATTGGAATTTCAACTATTAAAGTTGGACTTGGATCTACTGGTAATTTTGTATCGGTTGGTTCTACTTTAGAATCGGGTATTTTGTATTTCAATTCTGTAGGAACTGGAAATACACATAGTTTCAAAACAAATTATACAAACATATTATCTGGTCAAATTAGTAAAAATGTAGTTACTGTTTCTACTGCAGAAACGCATGGACTATCTTTACTTGATACTGTAAGTATCAATGCGAATCCAGCAATTTCTACTACATTTGTAATTAAATACGATGATTATAACAGAAGACTAGTAATCAATCCTAGGACTTTCTCATCTATTGATACTACAAATAGTATTATTGCAATTGATGATCACAAATATTACACTGGACAAAAAGTTATATACACTGCAACAACTCCAGCAACTGGTTTGGTCAATTCTGGAATTTATTACATTATAGTTATTGATTCGGATAAAATTAAATTATCGGATAGCTACTATGGAGCAACCAAACAATCGCCTGAAATAGTTAATATTACGACATCATCTCCCGGAACAATTTCTCCAATTAACCCACCATTAAATCTCATAAGAAATAGAACAGTAGTTTTTGATCTTTCAGATTCTTCTCTTTCTTTTACTAATAATACTGCTAAGTATTCTGCTTTCGAGTTTAAATTATATCGTGATGAACAATTTATTGATGAGTTTGATACGACACAATCTTCACAAATATTTGAAGTATCAAGTAGTGGAGAGATTGGAATTACTTCCTCCGCAAACATTACATTAACCATTAATGATAGTACACCAAATAATTTATTCTATAAATTAGTTCCTACTGATATAGATAAAAATTCTCAGATTAAAAAAGATATTTTAATTGATACGGATGTATTGAGATTTAATAAAATCACTTTAACTGAAAGTGTTTATAATGGAAAATATACTATTGTAGGAATTTCTTCTACATCATTTAATTATAATATCTTGGAAGAACCAGAATCTTCTTCATATACTCAAGGTATAGAATACTATACAGATAGTTCTGTCTCAGCAAAAGGTGCAATTCATCAGGTTAAAGTATTAAGCAAAGGAAGAGATTATTCAAAGTTACCTTCCATTATTTCAGTTGAATCTGATTTGGGAGTAAATGCAATTTTTGAGACAAAAACTAATTCTATTGGAAAAGTTGCATCAACAGAAATACAAGACATTGGATTTAATTATTCTGCCGATTATAGCGTTAGACCTACTGTTAAGTTTCCAAGTATATTAATTTTAGAATCTCTTTCATCTTTTGATTATATTGGAATTACTTCTATTGGAAAAAATTATAATTCTGCACCATCACTTGTAGTTATTGATGGGTTGACTAATAAAGTTATTGAAGATGTAGAATTATCTTACAATTTGGGCGATTCTCAAGTTACTATAATCCAAAATACTACTTCTATTAATAATGTAACTCCTAAAATTATACCAACAAATAATTCAAATGGAATTAAAATTAATAATATCACATTTAATAATTCAACTAAAGATGTAACAGTAACTTTAGGTGCAAGCTTTAGTAATCCTGAAGATTATCCTTTTGAAGTTGGAAGTAAAGTATTAATAGAAGGTATAAGTGTTGGAATTGCTACTACTGGAAAGGGATATAATTCTTCAAATTATGAATATGCCTTATTCACTCTCACTGCAGTTGATCCAAATATTGGAGGAGCAGTTGGAGTTGTTACATATAACATCTCTTCTTATTTGGATAATGGTGAAATTCCCGGAGCATTTAATAACAATCTATCGGCAGGAAAAATAATTCCAGAATCTCATTTTCCAATTTTTAATCCAGTTCTTAAGAAGAATACTTTTTATAATGGAGAAAAAATATATTCTTCGTCCGCAATTGGAAATGTTGAATCGTGGGATGCAAACAATCAATATCTTAAAGTATCTACTATTGATGATTTTGTCGTTAATGGTACTGTAAGGGCAGAAACTTCAAATTCTATTGGTATTATTAAAAATATATTAAGTTTTGAATCTGAATATACAATTAATTCTTATTCAAATATAAGAAAAGGATGGAATACTGAGATTGGATTTTTAAATAATGATTTTCAACGAATCCACGATAGTGATTACTATCAGTATTTTTCATATGCACTTAAATCGCAAAAGGATTTTAATACTTGGGATAATTCAGTAAGTTCATTAAATCATACTGCAGGATTTAAAAAGTTTAGTAATTTAATTGTAGAATCTGAACCATTTAATATTGGAATTTCAACAGATCAAAATCAAGGAGATTTTTCAGGTACTGCAGATTTATCTAGATTTATCGATTTAAATTGCGTTTATGATTTTGATCTTGCTCGCGAAAATAATCTTTATATTGATAATAATATTAAATCTAATGAAATTTTACTCGACTCTAGGATTATTCAAGACTATATCGAATCTTTTGGGAATAGAGTATTACTTATTGATGATATATCAGAACAATTTAACAGTAATCCCAGACCAACTGAATTTAGTATAGTAGATTCGTTTACATTAACAGAATCTAGATCTAAAAAATATTTTGCATTAATACAAGATAGAAGATTTACAACTGAAAAACAATTAAGTTTAATAGTTCTTCTTCATGATAATAATGTGGGATTCATAAATCAATATGGTTTAAATGTTGCAGAATCTAGAGATTTGGGATTTTTTGATTTTAATGTTTCTGGAGTAACAGGAAATTTACTTTTTTATCCAGTAAAAACAAAATTTAATAATTATAGTTTACAACTCTTTTCTTTCTCTCTCAATGATAGTTTATCTGGAATTGGTACAACTAATTTGGGTGATTCTGTTCATATTAACACCAACAATACAACAATTCCACAAGGAACTGGAATTTCAACTACAATTGTTGGTATTGCATCAACTTATAGATCGTCAAAAGTTTTAGTTCAAATTGGAGCAACAGATTCTTCATATTATGAAATTGATGAAATTACTATTATTAATGGCGAAAATGATGTTCATTTATTAGATTATGGTCAAATAACAACCGATAATTTCACAATACAATCATCTTCCGGAATTGGAACATATAATGCTTACCTGGATGGATCTCAAATTAAAATTGATTTAATACCTTATACAACAACTTCAGTTGATTATATTGTAAATACTTTTAATGTTTCTTTAGCGAATACAAGTGCCTCTGGAATTGGAACACAAATTATAGGAGGAAGTTCTATAAATTCATCTTCAATTGCAATTTCTTCTAGTGCTTCTCCTACAGCAAATATAATATCAACATATTCCAATATTGATTATAATAGTTCTTATTATATCATTAGTGTTGAAGATAAAACCAACTCAAGATACCAAGTTTCTGAAGTTTTAGTTGTAACAAATTTCACTGAAGAAGAAAAAGAATGTTATATTACAGAATTTGGAATTTTGCAGACAGGATCTTCTTTAGGAATAACTACCGCAGGAATTTCTAGTTCAAATACTGAGATTTATTTCACTCCAATTGAAAATATTGATATTGATATCAAGGTTTTTGCCACTAACATTGGATTAAGTGATAATATTGATCAAGTATCCTTAATAAATGGGTCTATTGAATATGATTATGGAATATACACCGGCACAAATGTTGATATCAAAAAAGAATTTAATTTAAATCACCAAAATATACCAATTTTTAAAAGATCTTTTGATGCCAGTAATCCAACTGTAGTAGATATTAATGCTGATACTATTAAAATTCCAAATAATTTTTATGTTACTGGTGAAGAAATATCATACTCATATCCCGAAGTTGGATCAGCACAACCGATTGGTATTGCAACCACAACAATTCCGGGTATAGGGTCTACTGATAAACTTCCTACAACTTTGTATGTTGTTAAATTAAATGATTTGGATATAAGAGTTTCTGCATCTGCTTCCGATGCCCTCAAAACTATTCCAAATGTTTTAGATTTAACTTCTGTTGGTATAGGAAGTTCTCATCTATTTACTTCTAAAAATCAAAATAAAAAAGTAATTATTGGAATTGATAATGTTATCCAATCACCAATAGTATCAACCGCAATCACAACATTATTAACTCAAAATCTCACATCTCTTAACTCTGAAGTATATGTCTCTGGAATTACGTCAATTTACGGTGGAGATTTAATCAAAATTGATAATGAGATTATGAAAGTAACTTCTGTTGGAGTTGGAAGTACAAACGTTCTTAGTGTAGTTAGACCTTGGATGGGAACTGGATTATCTACCCATTCATCATCAAGTTTAGTATCTAAAGTTTATGGAAATTATAATATTATTGAGAATAAAATTCATTTTTCAGAGGCGCCTTATGGAAAAGTACCTTTTACAAATCCGTCAAATAGAGCGGATGAGCAGGATTATATTGGTATTAGTACAGGGTCATCATTTAGTGGAAGAGTATTTTTAAGATCTGGAATTGTTGATGGTAGTTATGAATCATACTCAAATAATTATATTTTTGATGATATTTCAGATAATTTTGATGGAATAGATAAAACTTTTACACTAAGATCAAATGAGTCTAACGTCACTGGGATATCTACGGATAATGCAATAGTACTAATTAATGATATATTCCAAGGACCTAACTTTGTAGATTATGACTTGAGTGAGTCCTCAGGAATAACTTCCATAACATTTACCGGATCAGCAACTTCTACAAGTTATGATGTAAATACTGCAAGTATTCCTAGAGGTGGAATTATTCTTTCCGTTGGATCTACACAAGGATTTGGATACCAACCATTAGTATCTGCAGGAGGAACTGCAATAGTATCGATTGCTGGAACTATTCAATCAATTAGTATTGGAAATAGTGGATCTGGTTATAGATCTGGTATACAAACATTTGTAAATGTTGGAGTTATAACTTCAATTGGATCTCCAAATATAGAAATAATCGGTACTGCTTCTGTTAGTGCAGGAAGTGTTGTAAGTGTTGCTATTACAAATCCAGGAATTGGATATACTTCATCCAATCCACCTATTGTAGTTTTTGATGATCCACTATCATACTCCAATATTCCATTAGTTTATAGTTCTCAGTCATCTTTGGGTGTTGGTACTGGAGCAGTTGTTGATATTGTTGTTGGTCAAGGATCAAGTATAATTGCATTTGAATTGAAGAATCTGGGTTATGGTTATAAACCAAATGAAATCCTAACTGTATCTATTGGTGGAACTATAGGTATTCCTACAAATACATCTTTAGGTTTCTCAGAATTTCAAATTTCTGTTGATAATATCTATTCTGATAAATTTGTAGCATGGACGGTTGGTTCTCTTCAGGTCATTGATCCTTTTGATTCTCTCTTCGACGGAAGTAGAAGATCATTCCCAATTCGTATTGGAGGAAATCAGACTACGATCAGATCTAAGAAAGGATCTAATATTGATGTCCAAGCAACTTTACTAATTTTTATTAATGATATTCTACAAGTTCCAGGCAAAGGTTACACTTTTGCTGGTGGAAGCACCATAAGATTTACCGAAGCACCAAAAGAAGGTGATAAGTCTAAAATATTATTCTATCGAGGAACTGAAAATGTCGATACTCTAGAAGTAGATATTTTAGAAACTATTAAAGTTGGTGATAAAGTAACTTTAACTAGCGATGATATTAGATTAACAGAAAATTCCAGATTAGTCACTCAAATTATTTCTTCAGATATACTTGAAACTAATTTATATTCCGGTCCTGGTATTACGGAAAATGAAGACCTGTCCAGACCTCTGACTTGGTGTAGACAAACTGAAGATTTAGTTGTAAATGGCCAAGTAGTTGGTAAGGATAGGGTAATTTATGAACCTTATATTCAACCAACTACTAACATTATTCAAAATATTGGAATAGGATCTACATCAATTTTTGTTGAAAGTGTTAAAGCATTCTTTGATAGTGAGAAGGAATATGCCCATGATGGAACCAATGAAGAACCACAAAATAAAATTCTTATCATTTCTCAAGATTCTATAGTTTCTACATCTGCTACTGCTGTAGTATCCACTTCAGGAACTATTTCCTCTATTGTTATTTCTGATGGTGGAGTTGGATACACTACTACTCCGACAGTATCAATCGCAGGACCAATTGGATTTGGAACAACTGCAGCACAGAATACTGCTAGAGCACTTGCAACAATCTCTGGAGGCGTTGTAACTGGAATTGCAATAACTTCTGCTGGACTTGGATACACACCCTCACAACCACCTGCTGTGTTAATTGAATCACCATCTATAAAATATGAAATTATTGATAAAGTTTCTTATCAAGGAGACTTTGGAGTGATTACTGGTATTAAAACTACTTCTGTTGGAGTAGCGTCAACTGGAATTGTATTTGACTTCTTTATTCCAAAAGATTCAATTATAAGGGACTCTAGTATTGTAAAAGTTGGAATTGCTACTACAGGAATCAGTGGAATTCAAACTGGATATTATTTTGTTGTTCGCAATTCAAATGTTGGAAATGGTCTTACCTCATTAAACACTGGAGGTGGTGTTGTTGGAGTTGGAACAACTTTCATCGATAACATCTATCAAGTTGCTGCTGTTTCAATTGCACAAACTGCAGTTGCTGGTGTGGGACTTACAAATGTTGCTAAAGTGACCGTAAGTGTTTCAAAATATAATAATTTAACCGGACTTGGATTTAGTGATTTTTATGGTGAATATAGTTGGGGAAGAATTTTAACACCAGTAAGGACAAATCCTGAGGTGTTTGTTACTTATGCAAACAATGGAGGAATTTCAACTTCACCTATAATTCAAAGATACAATAGATTAAAGTATATTGGTTACTCAACCACATAAATAGATAAAAAACTGCAAAATGTCTGCAATTATAACTGATCAATTAAGAATATTGAACGCAAAGAATTTTGTTGCTACTGCAACATCTTCTTCAAATTCTTATTATTCTTTTGTTGGTTTAACTAATGCAACTGACTATTCATCGACCTGGGAAAGTAATCCACCAGCACCAAAAGATAGTTTTGAGCAAGAAAACGACTATTGGGATACAATGGTTGCTTTGAAAAAAATTAAGGCAAGTGATGTAAATCAAGTTGTTCGTAAGGTAACCTGGTCTTCAGGAACAACTTACGATATGTATCGTCATGATATTAGTAGAACCAATACCTCAAAACCATCAGGATCAACTAGTTTATATTCAGCAAACTATTATGTAGTTAATAGTGATTACCGAGTATATATTTGTCTTCAAAATGGTACTGATCCTGAAAATACAACTGGAAGACCGTCATTAGATGAACCCACATTTACAGATTTAGAACCAAAGGCATCTGGAGACAGTGGAGATGGTTATATTTGGAAATATCTTTATACAATTAAACCAAGTGAAGTTATAAAATTTGATACTATTAATTTTATACCAGTACCAAAAAATTGGGAAACAAATTCAGAATCTGCGGCAATAAGAACAAATGCTGCTGCTTCCAATAATCAACTTAAGATTATTACAATTACAAATCGTGGAGTTGGTTTGGGAACAGCAAATAGAACATATACAAATGTTCCGATCAAAGGTGACGGTGAAGGAGCAAAAGCAACTATTGTAGTTAATAATGACTCTAAGGTAGAGTCTGTTACAGTTTCTATTGGAGGTTCTGGATATACTTATGGAACTGTTGATTTAGTTGGAGGTAATGTCCCAACAGGTACTGTAACTCCAACTTTTGATGTAATTATTCCACCAAAAGGAGGTCACGGAGCAGACATTTATAGAGAACTTGGTGCTTATAATGTTTTAATTTTCTCTAGAATTGAAAATGATTTAGAAAATCCAGATTTCATCACAGGAAACAAAATTGCAAGAGTGGGAGTTGTAGAAAATCCACAAGCATATAATTCCACTTCATTGTTAGATATTGAAAAAGCAAGTGCAGTATATGCTTTAAAACTAGCAGGAACTGGATATGATACTGCTACATTTACACCAAATTCAAGATTTACACAAACCATAAGCATTGGTACAACTGCTGTAGGTAGAGTAGTCTCTTATGATCAAAATACCGGTGTATTAAAGTACTGGCAAGATAAAAGTCTTGTTGGGTTTAATACTAATGGTTCTCAAAACACATCTCCAACTTATGGACTTCACTTAAATAGATTTACAAGTTCTGTTGGTACTGGCGGAACTACTTTTATTGTAGGAACAAATCTTTATATTGACGAAACTTTTACAGGTGTTTCTACAGCACTAAATAATAGAACATACAATCTTGGACAATCTTTTATTAATGGAGTGGCCAACCCAGAAGTTAAAAAATATTCTGGAAATGTAATTTATGTAGACAATAGACCTTCCATTACTAGGTCATCTAACCAAAAAGAAGATATCAAAGTTATTTTGCAATTCTAAAGAATTATGTCACAGGAAACCAACCTTAATGTCTCTCCATATTTTGATGATTTTGATGTAAATAAAGATTATTATAAAGTCTTATTTAAACCCGGGTATCCTATTCAAGCAAGAGAATTAACAACCTTACAGTCAATTCTCCAAAATCAAGTTGAACAGTATGGAAAACATATTTTTAAGGAAGGGTCTGTTGTAATTCCTGGACAATTAAGATATGAAAATCCACTTTATACAGTAGAAATTGAGTCTACTTTTAATGGATCACCTATTTCATTATACTTTGATCAACTTCTTGGAAAAAAAATAAGAGGTTCAACAAGTGGAGTATCAGCTGAAGTTGTCTATCTACTTAAAAATACAGAGTCTGAAAGAGGTAATTATACACTATATTTGAAATATTTAGAAAGTGGTGGTGCGGACTTTACGAATAGAACTTTTCAAGATTCAGAAACATTATTATTAGAAACTCCTTTAACTTATGGAAATTTTACCATTCAAGTTGGACAGGGAGTTTGTAATACAATAACTACAAATGCAATTTCAGAGGGGTCTGGCGTCTCAGTCGCATCTGGAGTTTATTTTGTAAGAGGTGTTTTTGCAAGAGTATCTGAGCAAACGATTCTTCTCGACCAATATTCAATCTTACCTTCCTATAAGGTGGGATTTAGTATTATTGAGGATATAGTAACTTCAGATAGTGATCCAACTTTATTTGATAATGCTCAAGGATTTTCAAATTATGCTGCTCCAGGTGCTGATAGATTTAAGATTACACTGGAACTTTCTAAAAGAACACTTGATGACTTAGAAACTGATAATTTTGTAGAGATACTAAGAGTTGATAAAGGTATTCCTCAATTTTTTAATAAGAATCCGCAATATAATTTAATCAGAGATGAACTAGCAAGAAGAACTTTTGACGAATCTGGTAATTATTTTGTAAGTCCATTTACTTTATTTGTTAGAGATAGTTTAAACGATAAAGTTTTAAGCAATGGTATATATTTTAAGAATCAAAAAACTGTAGAAGGAAATAATCCATCAGAAGATTTGATGGTTTATCAAATTGGACCAGGAAAAGCATATGTGAATGGTTATGATGTAGAAACTATTTCACCACGTCTTTTAGATGTCCCCAAAACAAGAACAACAGAAACTGTAGAAAATGAAGTTATTTCATATAATGCAGGAAGTTTGTTAGT
>Ga0315906_10003101_pt1 | contig 22280 bp, 16 predicted proteins | sample LakEriMetagenome_4_FD_203526 | JGI IMG/M metagenome (GOLD analysis project Ga0315906, IMG submission 203526) | Freshwater fungal communities from buoy surface, Lake Erie, Ohio, United States - Buoy 2 MA122 | ecosystem: Environmental > Aquatic > Freshwater > Lake > Lake biofilm | place: USA...
AAACCGACAACTTCACCCGTTGGTGGCGCTGGGTTCCCGGTGCCAACTGGCGTCACCCGGAGGGGCCCGAGAGTTCGCTGGACGGGCGCGAGAACCATCCGGTCATCCACGTGTCGTGGGAAGACGCGCGGGCGTACGCGCAGTGGGCGGGGAAACGGCTCCCCACCGAAGCCGAGTGGGAACGGGCCGCCCGGGGGGGCGTCGAAAACCAACCCTACACCTGGGGGACCGATGCCCCCCGCGATGAGGCCGACAGCCAGCACCCGTTCCACGCCAATCTCTGGCAGGGAACTTTTCCGCACGAGAACACCGCGGCCGACGGTCACGCGCGGACGGCCCCGGTGAAGTCGTTTCCCCCCAACGCCTACGGTCTGTACGACATGGCGGGGAATGTCTGGGAATGGTGCCAGGATTGGTACCAGCGCGATCTCTACAGCCAGCGGTCGCGGACCGGTGTCACGCGCAATCCGAAAGGGCCTTCGAAAAGCGCCGACCCCACCCGCCCCTTCTCACCCCAACGGGCGCAGAAAGGGGGTTCGTTCCTGTGCAACGATTCCTACTGCTCGCGGTACCGTCCCTCGGCCCGCCACGGCTGCCCGCCCGACACGGGCATGTCGCACATGGGCTTCCGCTGCGCCCGCTCGGTCGGTCCTCCCGCGGCTCCCTGAGCCCCCGGCCTTGCACTTCGCAGTGGTCCGCTTCGGGTGTCACTTTCCGGCTGTCGGAATTGCGTCTCCCTGTTTCGTTTCTTCACCTTCTCTTTTCCTCACGATTCCCCCCCCTCATGTCCGACGCCGTCACGCCCATCGAAATCGATTGTCTTTCAGTCAAGCAGAAGCTGGATGCGCAGGTTCCCTTCAAGTTCCTCGACTGCCGCGAGCAGGACGAGTACGACCGGGTGAAGATCGCCGGGGCCGAGTTGCTGCCGATGAGTGAATTGGCCGAACGGGTCGGCGAGCTCGAGGCGTTCAAGAACTCGCCGCTGATCATCCACTGCCACCATGGCGGGCGCAGCCTGCGGGTGGCCCGCTGGCTGCGCGGCCAGGGCTTCGTGCACGCGCAAAGCATGGCGGGGGGAATCGATCAATGGGCCCAGCAGATTGATACCTCGCTGCCGCGGTATTGATCGTCGCCTAAGCGGCGTTTCCGGGACCGGTCCGGACTGGAATCACGCCCATCCCCATCTTGCTGGTCGCGAACCCGATGGCGTCGCATGGCCTTCCCGACCTGGTCAGGAGCCGGGGAGTTCACCGCCGGCGCAGCACAACCAACTGCGAACGGTCGGGCTGCATCGTCAGGAAGAACCGGGGACGGGGATGACATCCCTCCACCGGTTCCAGACGCCACTCGCGAAAAACACATCCCAACAACATCGCTGCTTCGAAATCAAACACCGATTTTCCCAGGCAAAACCGTTTCCCCCCGCCGAAGGGAAAAAACGCAAACGGATGGCGTTTCTCGCGTGTGGCCTGGGCCTCTCCCCCGGCGGAAGCACCGGCGGCCGACTCAGTGGGATGTTCTGTTCCCGGCAGCCACCGCTCGGGAAGAAATCGATCGGGCTGCGGAAACCACCGGGGGTCCCGCTGGGTCACCCACTGGCTGGTGAAGAAGACCGTGCCGCGCTCAAAGAGATAGTCCCGCAGGCGATAGTCATACAGCGACTCCCGCACCAGGATCCAGACTGAGGGGTACATGCGCAGCGCTTCCTGAATGGTGGCATCGGTCCAGGGCGCGTTGTTGATCCACTCACTGTTCTGCCCAGGATCGGCCGCCAGTTGGCTCCCTTCCGCGGCCAGACGGCTCTGCAGATCCTCCCGCTGCGCCGCCTCCCACATCGCCCACGACAGAACATTCGCCGTGGTCTCGTAGCCCGCCAGCAGCAGACTCATCAGGTTGTCGGTCAGGAATTCGGCGGGCAGGGGACCTCCCACCTCCGAGCCGTCGGTCAACAGCGTCAGGGCATCGGCCGGAGGTCCACTGGCCTGCAGTGACCGGACCACACGAATCGCGTCGCGCAATTGCGACTGCACCCGACGCTGCAGCCGCAGGATCTGCAGCGTTCGAGGCAGCCGCAGGACCAGCACCAGCTTCTGCAGCGGCTTGGGAATCCCCGGGAACCAACCATCGACGTCGGACACAATCTTGAGGAAGGCGTCATGGTCGATCCGGCCCAGCAGGACCTGCTCGGCCTCCTGGGGAAACAGCATCGTCGCGGACATTGCCAGCGAGACCTGCCGCGTGAACTCATAGAGATCCACCACCTGCCCGTCCTGGAGGGAAGCCAGGCTTCGCAGGCACTGCCGCAGGCTCATTTCGGGAACACGCCGCGACAGCATCTTCCGCATCGCCAGCACCAGATGCGTGCGATTTTCATCATGAATCGGCCCTTCGGTCGCCAGCACGCCCCAAGGAATCAGGTCGCGCAACAGGTCTTGCCCAAACAGGCGGAACGAGGCGGCCTTGGTCGCCAACACCTCCTGGATGTCGTCGGGATGAGACAAAAGAACCTTGGGTTGGCCGAAAATGGGGACACGCGCGACATCGCCAAATTTCTGGCTGATCTCCCGCAACACCTCCCCCACATCGAAACGCCGACGATACAGATCATGCTGGGCCCTTAACCCGGTTGGCCCGGGAACATCCGGAAGACGGCGGAAGGACATCGCGATTCGGCCTGGGGTGAGAGGCTGGCGACGAGAAACAGAACATCACACGGGACAAAGCGTGCCCTCATCCTGAATCAGCCAGATCCCGGATCAGAAGAGAACCGGCGCGGACCGCGCCGCCACCGTCAGCCGGCGATCGCTTCTTCCACCCCGGGATAGATCTCCAGGGCCTTGTCGAGCTTCATCAGCTCGAGGACCTCGAGAATCGAAGGGCACAAGCCGCACAGGTGCAACTGGCAGCCGGCGGCGCGGCACCGTTTGGCCAGCATCACCAACCCCCCCAAGGCCTGACTGGCGACATATTGGACCTGGGAAAAGTCCAGCACCAGCAGGCCCGACTGGACCTGGTTCGCCAGCTCTTCGAGTGCGGTCCACAGGGGACTGCGGCTGCCCTCACCGGTGATGCGACGCCGCTGCAGAGTGGCCACGGTGGCCTCGCCCACCTGCTGCACGGAAAACCCGAGATCTTCCACCGCACTTCTCCCCGAAATCAGAAAACCAGTCCGCAGTCGTTCAGACGAGGATCTTATCGAAGTTGCTCCGGAGAGACACATTCGCCCGACCGCGGGGCCAGGCCCCCTCCCTCCGGGAATGGGACGCCCATGAGTGACGCCCCCTCTGCCGCAAGGACTCGGCCCGGTCGTCCTCCTCAGCTGGGCACCAGGCTGCGTTCGACATCCTCGTAGGCCGCACAGACCGCCGTCACCTGGGAGCTGCTCAGACCGTAGTCTTCGAGCGCGTACCGGTGACGCCCGTGCCGTCCCTGCGGGTTCGCCTCCAGCCAAGCCCGCATCGGCGTCGCGACCGAATCGTCCCACGCGAGGCCCACCCGCTCGTAGATCTGCCGGACCACCCCCAGCGGATCGCGGACCAGATCCTTGTAATGGATCGAAATGACCCGCGCGGCCTGGCGGGAGGCGGCGGCGACACTCTCCTGCGAATACTTGCCCAGCGTTTCCAGCACCTCACTGCCAATTTCTCCCGGACTCCAGTGATCGGTCACGATCGATCGCATGGCGGCCGAGAGACTGCAGGTCGATCCGACCACCTCCCGAATGTCGCGGTAAGTCTGAATGAAGATTGCGTTGGGCACCAACTGGGCCAGGGTATTGACCCGCGGAGCATGAAACGGACACTTCAACACCCAATGACGATCCTCGCCGGGCATGGGAAGCGTCCGCAGCGTGGCCAGATAGTGTTCATAACAGGCCAGCCAATCCGCCGATGTGCGGGCCGAAAGCCAGTGGTAATAATCGCGAACGGGCCATTCCAGAGGAAAGCTGTAGGAATGAAATGTGTTGGCCAGCAGCAGGTAGCACTCTTCCGGTCCGGTGGGATCGACCGCATGAATACTGGAGAGCCCCGGGGCCAGCCGGTTGATCAACTGCACGATCTGGGTCGCCCGGGCCTGCCGCGCGGCCACCGAGGTCGCATTGGCTCCACTCATCGTCAGCCGCAGGGGAAACATCGATTCCCAGAACAACAGAGCGCGGGCCCGCGGATCGGCCGACAGCAACTTGTGCAACAGCGTGGTCCCGGTCCGGGGAAGCCCGACAAGGTAGAGCGGGGGGCGGGCCGGCCAACCGGGGCCAGCCGCCGGAGGCCGGGCCCCACCCCAAGCCTGCTCCAGACTGAGCCGGTTCACCAGGCACCGCAAGACGGCACGGGACACCAGATTCCGCCCGACGGCATTCAATTGCCGCTGCTCGCGGGCCGATCGCAGCAGGATCTCCAGGGGCTCGCGGAACGAATCGTCGGCGAACCGGTCACTCCCGGTGATCTGCAGCGCCTGGCGTTCGAGATAGTCCTGATCAAGGCGGATCTGTCCCGGCAACAGCTCCGCCACCCGCAGCAGACCCTGAATCAGCCGATAAAGGACTGGATGGGGAAATGTCTGCGGCGGATTTCCCGTATGGCCTGCGGTCGACATACACGCTCTGCATCACTCAGAAGCCGGAATCCGGGATCGTGTACCAACATCCCGGGCGCGACCGTCCCATCGGCCCCACCGCGGCGGATCATCCCGGTTCGCACTGCCGTTGTCCAGCATGTCCCCTTCCCCTGCGGAGGAACTGTGTTCCGCAGAAGCGACCCGCATCGCGGAGATCCACGGCGCGGGGAGGCGGGACTTCGGTTCCCACCCGGGCAATCAACCGCTCGACTTGCCGATCACCACCACGCCCCCTTCCGAGATCGTGAAGCCCCGGGCGCGGTCTTCGTCGGGGTCGAAGCCAATTCGGTCGTGGTCGGCAATCTTGACCCCCTTGTCGATGATCGCCCGCCGCACCTGCGCATGACGGCCAATTTCCACCCCTTCGAACAGCAGCGAATCCTCCACCCGCGACCAGCTCTTCACCCGCACGCCCGGCGAGAGAATCGAGCGACACACCTCCCCTCCGGAAATGACACACCCGCCGCTGACCATGCTGTCGAGCGCGTGGCCCACCCGCGGCGGGTCGGTCGCCTGGTCCGAGAAAATGAATTTCGGCGGCGGGAACTGCCCCTGGAATGTCCGGATGGGCCACGAACCGTCATACAGATTCAACTCGGGCTCGACCGCGATCAGATCACGGTTGGCTTCATAAAAGGCGTCGATCGTTCCCACGTCGCGCCAGTAGCTGCGCCGCCCCGTGTTCTTGTCCCGGAACGGAAACGCCTGCACCCGCCGCGTGCCAATCAGCCGGGGAATGATATTGCGGCCAAAGTCGTGCTGGCTCCCCGGCTGCACCGCGTCCTGGCAGAGTTCCTCAAACAGGAAGTTGGCGTTGAAGACGTAGATCCCCATCGAGGCGAGGCATTGGCTGGCGTCCCCCGGCAGAGGATGCGGCTCTTCAGGTTTCTCCTGGAAGTCGACCACGTTGTTCTGCCCGTCGACCTGCATCACGCCGAACGCCCGCCCCTCCGCCAGCGGCACCGGCAGACAGGCGATGGTCAACTCGGCCCTGGCCTGCTGGTGCTGGGCGATCATCGCCGAGTAATCCATCTTGTAGATGTGATCCCCCGCCAGAATCAGCACCAGATCGGGATGGCCGTGCTCGATGCTGTAAATGTTCTGATAGACCGCGTCGGCGGTCCCGCTGTACCAGTGGTCGTTCAGCCGCTGCTGCGGCGGCAAGATGTCGATGTACTCGTCGAACTCACGGTTCATGAACCGCCAGCCGAGATTGATGTGCCGGTCGAGACTCGCCCCCTTGTACTGCGTCAACAGCAGAATCCGCCGCAATCCGCTGTTCAGGCAATTTGACAGGGTGAAGTCGATGATGCGGTAAATGCCCCCAAACGGCACGGCCGGCTTGGCCCGATCGCGCGTGAGTGGCTCCAGACGCGTCCCTTTGCCCCCCGCCAGGATCAGTGTCAGTATCCGCGTCATCGAGAACTCCACCTGCAAGTCGAATGGCTCTGCCGTCCGTCATTCTCCCCAATCCCCTGGAACCGCGAAATATCGGCCCGACCCGGCCGGGGCTTTTCCGGGAATCCCTGACGCACCTGTCATGCCATATTCCAGCACGCCGCCGGTCCATTTCAGCGCACGTAGCGAAACTCCACGGTGGCGATCAGCGCCTGGGCCAGATCGGCCAGCGCCTGGTCCCCCTCTCCTGCGCCGGCCTGCTGCAGCCAGATGGTGGCCAGAGTGGTCTCACGCGGCGTCGCCGGCCGGCCCAGCAGGGCCCGGTACAGTGTCTCGATCCGCGCGGCATCCGTTGTAAACCGCTGGGCCACCGCCGTCGCCAATCGCCGCGACTCGCTCACCACCAACGGATGATTCAGCAAGACCAACGCCTGCGGGGCCACCGTGCTGACGCCACGCACCCCCGTCACACTGCTGGGGTCGGCCCCGTCGAATGCTTCCAACAAATCGGGAACCGCATTCCGAAAGACCGGCAGGTAGACACTGCGCCGCCGACTGTCACTGGTGAAGCCATAATCAGCCTCCAGCGACGCCGGAAATCCAGCCCCTCCCGCCTCCCACGACAGCCCGTCACCCGCCGCCAGCAGGGTGTCGCGCAGTTCCTCGGCCTCCAGCCGGCGCGGGGTGTGCCGGGCCAGCCAGACATTGTTGGGATCGGCCTCCCGCACCCCGGCCGAGACCTCATCGCCCAACTGATAGACCCGCGACAACACCAGTTGTCGGACCAGCCAGCGGGTCGACCAGCCGTTCCGCTGGAACCCCCCGGCCAGGTGGTCGAGCAAGTCGGGATGACTCGGCCGGTCTCCCGTCCGCCCCCAGTTGTCGGTCGAAGGAACGAGGCCCCGCCCGAACAGCCAGTGCCAGACCCGGTTCACATACACCCGGGCCGGGAGGGGATTTGCAGAACTCACCACCCAGTCGGCCAGTTGCCGACGGCCGCTCTCGCCCGGAGGGATCGACAACGGAACCGCTCCCCGCCCCCAGCCAGGCACACCCCGGGGAACCACAGGTCCCTCGTTGTGCACACTGCCGCGCAGGTGCACGTACAGATCGCCCGCGTTCGGCTGCTCGACAAGGGTCATCACCTTCGGCCGGCGGGGACCCGACGCCTGAAACCGCTTCAACTCCCCCTCCAGATCCCGAATCCGCGCGCGCAACGCTGCGACTTCGTCCGGATCCGACTTTTCGGAAGCCTCGGATTTTTGAGTGTCCCTTTCTTTGGTCGCCGCGGCGGGCTGTTCGTCGACCGGCAGGAACTGCACCGCATCGGCAATGACGTGCCCCTGCGTCCCCGTGTTCGACACCATCACAAAACCCGCCCCGTTCGCCTCGAACCGGAAGCGCCCCAGCGAGATGAAGACCCGGTCGATGGGGGGCGTCTGCTTCTGGTTCACCTCCACCACCTGGTCGCCATCGGCCGAGACGATGGTCACCGGGGCCCGGTCGGTGCGGTTCGTCCCGGGGGTGTAGGCCAGCCGCACTTCGTAGAGGCCCCCCGTCTTGAGTTCGGGTTGAAACGTCAGGCTCTTGGTCCCCTTGCCCGCATCCTTGTCGTGGAGGTAGCCGGTCCCCACGAACGGCTCAACACTGTTCGACTGCTGCCAGTCCCCCACCTGCCGGGCCTGCGTGTCGTCGACCACAATCCCGGGCAGGCGGGCCGGGTCGAGACGTTTCGCGGGACCGGTTTTCTGGGCCAACTGCTGCTGCAGTTCTTTGAGACGCTGTTGGCGGGCGGCCAGCTCGGCTTCAAACGCCGCCAGCGGCTGCTCTTCTTCCGGAGACAGGGGCAGGGGCTGCTCCAGCCATTTCGAGACATTCTCGTGGGCCAGCATTCGCGACCCTTTGAAGATTCCGGCCAGGGCGTAGTAGTCGGCCATGGGAATCGGGTCGAATTTATGGTCGTGACACCGCGCGCAACTGAGGGTCTGCCCCAGGAACCCCCGCCCCAGCAAATCGAGCTGGTCGTCAATGAGGTCCATGTCGAGCTGCCGTTTGTCCTGCTCTTCGAGGTTGGTGTTCCCCAGCATCCAGACGGTGGTGGCCACCAGGCGGCGCTGCCGCACCGCGAGGTCCTCACTCGGCCAGAGATCCCCGGCGATCTGCTCGCGCAGAAATTCATCGTACGGCCGGTCTGATGCGAACGCTTCAATCACATAGTCGCGGTAGCGCCAGGCGTGCGGGAAGGTGAAGCCGCGCAGGGTGAGCGACTCGGCAAACCGCACCACATCGAGCCAATGGCGGGCCATCCGCTGGGCGTGACGCGGGTCGGCCAGCAGACGTTCCACCAGCCGCTCGTACGCGTCGGGGGCGTCATCGGAAAGAAACCGCAGTTGCTCGGCCGGCTCGGGGGGGAGTCCCCACAGATCGAACGACAGCCGCCGCAGCAGCACCTCGCGTCCTGCGACGGGAGCCGGCACAAAACCTCGCTCTTCGAGCGACTGCAACACGAAGTGGTCGATGGTGGTCCGGGGCCAGGCGGAATCGTGGACTGCAGGAACCGCCACCGCCCGCACCGGCTCATAGGCCCAGTGCGGGGGCTCGTCGGCCTGGGCACGACACTCCAGCCCGCCAGCGAACCACACGGCCAGGCCCAGCCACACCACACCAGGGGCGCGCCGCAGCCCCGCCAGCGGCAGCCAGGTCGGCGCAACGGCCGTGGTGCGAGTCGTCTCCCGGGACCGAGAGACTCTCGCCAATTCACAGCCCGAAGGTGCTCTCATCCACCGCATGCCACCACCTCGCCACTGGCTTCTCGGGGGCACTCCGGTCGGATTTCCGGAAGTCCCACGAACGTCCCGATGATACCCGATCCGCAGGGGCCGGGGGACAGTGGCGGGATCTTGACGGCCGCCTGGCAGCAGGCTGTTCGCAGTCAACCGCTGCGGTTGCCGTTTCCCCACCGGATGACCGATAATTGACTTGAACTTGCCTCTTCTCCCCACCGGCAGCCTCTGCGATGCACCCCGCCTCTGCTCTGCCCCTCTCCCGCCGCCAGGCCCTGCAGCACTCTGCCGTGGGTTTTGGATCGCTCGCTCTGGCGTCGCTGTTGACTCCGGCAGCTTCCGCCCACGAGCCCCCGCCGAATCCGCTGTCGCCCCGGCAGCCGCACTTTGCCGCCCGGGCCAAACGGGTCATCTTCCTGTTCATGAAGGGGGGCCCCTCGCATCTCGACACGTTCGATCCCAAGCCGCTGCTGACGCGCGACCACGGCAAGCCCTGCCCCATCGCCAAGCCCCGGGTGCAGTTCGCCCCCACCGGCAACCTGCTGAAGTCTCCCTGGTCGTTCCAGCAGTATGGCGACAGCGGCAACTGGGTCAGCGAGCTCTTTCCCCATCTCGCCCGGAAGATCGACGACCTCTGTCTGGTGCAGTCGGTCCACGGCACCAACCCCGCCCATGGGGGAGCGGTGCTGAAGGTGCACACGGGCAGCGACGCCTTCGTCCGCCCCAGCATTGGCTCGTGGGTCAGCTATGGACTGGGGACCGAAAACGCCAATCTCCCCGCGTTCGTCACCATCTGCCCGACGCTGGCGCATGGGGGCATCAACAACTGGAATTCGGCGTTCCTCCCCGCCGCCTACGCCGGCACCCCGCTGGGGAACGCCAGCATCCCCTCCGACAAGGCCCAGGTGAAGTACATCCAGAACAGCCGGGTGCCCAAGGCGATCCAGCGGCTGCAACTCGACCGGCTGCAGCAGGTCAACCGCGAGCATCTCGACCGGGCCGCGGGCGAGGCCTCGCTGGAAGCCCGCATCAACAGCTTCGAGCTGGCCTTCCGCATGCAGTCGGAACTCCCGCAGGTGGAGGACATCTCGGGGGAATCGCTCGAGACCCAGAAGCTGTACGGGCTCGACAACCCGGTCAACGCCAACTTCGGTCGGATGTGCCTGATGGCCCGGCGGTTCGCCGAGGCGGGGGTGCGCTTCATCCAGGTGACCCACAGCGACAGCAACGTGCAGTGGGATCAGCACTCGGACCTCAAGAACGGGCACGAGAAAAACGCCCGTGAGGTCGACCTCCCGATCGCCGGCCTGCTGACCGACCTGAAGGCCCGCGGGCTGCTCGAAGACACCCTCGTCTGGTGGGGGGGCGAATTCGGCCGGACGCCTGTGGTGGAAGGGTCCAACGGCCGCGACCACAACCCCGAAGGCTTCACCATGTGGCTGGCCGGTGGGGGCGTGAAGGGAGGTCTGCGGTACGGGGCGACCGACGACTACGGCTACTATGCCGAACAAGACAAGGTCCACATCCACGACCTGCACGCCACGATTCTGCACCTGTTGGGGCTGAATCACGAACGGCTCACCTACCGCTACGCCGGCCGCGATTTCCGCCTGACCGATGTTGAGGGGAATGTCGTGCAGGGGCTGATGGCCTGACGGCGGGCGATCGCGCACGGGCCCACGGACGGGGCGTGGACCGTGGTCGGTGGACCGTCGACTGTGCCCTCTCCGCGGTTGCCCCTGGCACCGCGGGGTCGCTCAGACCAGTTCGCGAATGGCGGGCTGCTGCGTGAGGTATTGGGGCCGGCCGGTCGGGTCGATCAGCGTGGTCGATTCCGACGCGATCCCCAGGTTGCGGTACAGCGTGGCGAAGATTTCCTGGAAGTGCACCGGCCGTTCTTTGGCGAATTCTCCCAGGCGGTTGGTCGCCCCCAGCACCTGCCCCCCCCGGATGCCTCCCCCGGCCAGCAACGCGCAGCTCACCTGCGGCCAGTGGTCGCGGCCGGCGTTGTTGTTGATTCGCGGTGTGCGGCCGAATTCCCCCCACACGATCACGGTCGTATGTTCCAGCAGGCCGCGGGTTTCCAGATCATCCAGCAGGGCGCTCAGGCACTGGTCCAGCTTGCCGCCGTGGTCCCGCACCAGTTGGAAGTTCTGCCCGTGGCTGTCCCACCGGCCGAAACTGAGGGTCACCACCCGCACCCCCGCCTCCACGAGGCGCCGGGCCAGCAGCAGATGGTCGTTGCAGGTGGGGGCTCCGTCGTACTGGTAGTTGTACGGCTTCCCATCGCCATACTTCGCCACCAGCGCCGGGTCTTCCTTCGACAGGTCGAGGGCATCGAGCAGTTTCGACGACGTCAGCACGTCGAGGGCCCGCTGGCCAAACGCATCCATCCCCTTCATCATTCCCGAGGCATCGACCTCCCGCCGCAGCTTGTCGACGCAGGTCAACAGGTCGCGCCGGTCACGCAGCCGGTCGATGGTCAACTCGTGCAGCTTCATGTCGGCCATTCCCTGGCCATCGGGCTTGAAGGCCTGGAACGCGGCCCCCAGAAAGCCGGGCTTGCCCGAATCGGACCAGCGGATTTCCTTCGTCTTTTCGGCCAGCCCCACGAAGGGGGGAACAGCGGGATCGGTCGGCCCCTGCAGCTTCGTCACCACCGCGCCCAGGCTGGGACGCCCCCCAATCGACTGCAGTTCGGTCGGCAGCCAGCCGGTCATGCACTGAAAACCATCGTGCCGGTCGGTCGCACCCACCACCGTGCGGAGGATCGCACACTTGTCGATTCGCTTGGCCAGTTGGGGAAAGACTTCACAAATCTCGATCCCCGGCACATTCGTGGCGATCGGTTCGAATTCTCCCCGAATCTCCTTCGGCGCATCGGGCTTGAGATCGAACATGTCCTGGTGCGGCGGACCACCTCCCAGAAAGATGTTGATGACCGACTTGTGGGGCTGTGCGGCTGACGCCCCCGGGCCATTCGCGGCAGCAGCCTCCACCCGCAGCAGGTCAGCCAGATTGAAAGCTCCCGCTCCCAGTCCCAGCGCCCCAATGCGCAACACATTCCGCCGGGTCTGACGATCGCAAAACGTACGATGCGGTGCACCGAGCAGGGACAGCATGGGCAGGTCTCGCAATCCAGCAAAAAGTCCACGGGAAGGGAATCGCAGGCAAAGGCTGGTCGTCAGCCGCTGCGTCGATCCATCACCATCGGGCGGTCCCCTGTTGCCAGCCGGCTCCGGGAAACTCCCGCATCACATCAACAAGTATCGGTCCGTGCGGCTTCCGGTTCAACACCCAAACCCAACTACCGCTCATGCGCCCATCTGCTCGCCTGTCTGCTGGAGGCATGGGAGGCCGAGCGAATCAGGGGAACAAGTTGGGCAACCGCCACCCCCATGCCGCTGGGGCGGGGAGCAGGCCGGGCCATTGGACACGGGAGTCTGCCCCGGGGGGGGTGTGTTCTCTTGTTCGCCGTCGATTCCCTATACTTGAGTCTCCCGGGCGGAACCTAGTCTCCCGGGCTTCCCTTCGCAACACCCTGATCCGGCGAGGGGCTCGGCCGGATCATGAGCACACATGTCAAATCCACTCGCCACGTCCCTCACCTCGAGGACCTACCTGGGGTTGATCCTGGCCCAATTCACGGCCACGTTCAACGACCAGGCGATTCATATTGTCGCGGTCTTCTTCGCAGTCGACCTGCTGGTCCGCTTCGCGCAGGTCCCCCTGTTTGATGAGAAGGGGGTGGTGGCGCTGGTGACGGCCTGTTTTATCACCCCGTTTTTGCTGTTTTCGTCGCTGGCGGGCCTGCTGGGAGACAAGTACAGCAAGCGGTCGATGATCGTCTTCTGGAAGCTGGCCGAGGTGGCGATGATGGCGGTGGCCCTCTTGGGGCTGGCGATGCCGCACTTCGTCGCGGTCGACTCGCCCCATCTGCGCACCGTGGCGATCGCGGGATCCTCCCTCGTCGTGGGGGTGGTCTTTCTGATGGGCATGCACAGCACGTTCTTCGTCCCCGCGAAACTGGGGGCCATGCCCGAAATCATGCATCCCTCCGTCCTCTCGCGGGCCAACGGGCTGCTCGAGGGCTCGAGCTTCATGGCCCAGATTCTGGGCACTTCGGTGGGGGGCATGCTCTACGCCCTGCTGAAGGGAGAGGTCATTCCCGGGGCGAACCCCCGGCTCGTACTCGGACAGGAATGGCTGATTGGGGTTGTCCTGCTGGTCCTGGCTTTGGTCGGCACCGGGACCGCCCTGCTGATGAATCCCCTGCCGGCGGCGGACCCGAACCTGGTGGTCGGGTGGAACTGGTTCCGTCCCCTCTGGAAGAACATCAAGACGGTCCTCAACTCGAAGCCCCTCACCCTCTCGTCTACGGGCATTGCGTTTTGCGTGTTCATGACGCTGTTTCTCCGGCAGACGCTGCTGCTGCAGGGGGAGATGGTCAAAGAGCTGAACACCGCCAAAGCCGAACTGGCCGCAGCCCAGGCCGCCACGCAACCGGCCGGCAACAGCCCAGGTTCGACACCCTCCGAAGAGACCGCTGAGGCTGAGGAAGAAGTCGTCCCGCTGCAGGGCTGGGCCTCGCCCCGTCTTCGTCAGGCACTGCAGGAACCCGAACTGCGGGTGGCTCTGCTGTTTGTGCTGGTGGGGCTGGGAGTGGGGGTCGGGAGCCTGGTGGCCGGGTTTCTCTCGGGACACCGGGTTGAGCTGGGCATGGTCCCCGTGGGGGGAGTGTTGATTGTGCTCAGCACGCTGTTCCCCAGCCTGACTCTCGAATACCGCCGGCTGTTTGGCCTCTGCCTGTTCGGGATCGGTTTTGGAGCCGGTTTCTACCTGGTTCCGATGTACACTCTGCTGCAGCAGCGGGCCCCCAAAGAGTCGAAGGGGAACGTGATTGCCGCCAGCAATTTCATCAACGTCTCGGGTGGGGTGATCTCGGTGCTGGTGTTCTTCGCCGTGGCCGGGCTGCTGGACCGCATCTACGGCGTGCATGTGGGCGAATCGGAGGCGGTGGGGAATGTCGAGTTGCTGACCCGTCGGATCGCGGGGCTGGAATCTCAGTTTTCGGTCCCCCGCCGGCTGTACCTCACCGCCACCATCTTCACGCTGGCCGCCCTCATCCTGCTGCAGCGGCGGCTGCCCGACTTCGCGTTGCGGGCGATGATCTGGCTGAAGAACGGCTGCCACAACCGGCTGCGGGTGCTGGGGCTCGAAAACCTCCCGCTCAACGGCCCCGTGCTGCTGCTGACCAACTGCAACGACCTGCCCGAAGTGCTCGACCTGACGGCCGCCCTCGACCGGCACGCCCGCATGCTGCTGGTGGCCCCCCGGGACGAAACGGTTCCCGCCTCGTGGGTCGAGAAGGTGGCCCTCGGCACCAACACCCGCCGGATCGCCCCGCAGGGCGCCAATACCGAGCTGTCGGGAGTGCTCGATGAAGGACGCGAGTTGTTGCGGTCGGGGGGGATGGTGGCGGTGAACATCGAGCCCGACACCGAATTCTCGCGGCACCTGGTGGCCGATCTGGGGCTGGTTCCTGGAACGGTCTGGTTGCCCGTCTGTTCGATTCGATCCCCCGGTGCCACCGGACCGGCTCCCCGCATTCTGATTGGGGAACCGCTGCGCGGACCGTCGAGTCTTGCCGAGGCCCGCACTGCCCTCGCGGCGCTGGCGGCCACCAGCGGGGTGGAATCGGCCCCGGTTCTGGGAACACATTGAGCGGCCTGCAGGCCCGCCCCAAGGAGTGCCCGGGCGGGTGCCGGGGCCCGGACTGAATGGGGAGTTGTCTGTTGGAAGCGAAGTCGAATTGCCCGCGGATTGGCATTGTCACCGTGTCGGACCGCGCCTCGCGGGGTGAGTACGAAGACCGGGGGGGCCCGGCAATCGTCGCCTGGCTGACGGAGGTGCTGGCGTGCGACTGGCAGCCGGTGGCGCGGGTGATCGCCGACGAACAGCCGTTGATCGAAGCGACCCTGCGCGAGCTGTGCGACCGGGAGGGGTGCTGCCTGGTGGTGACCACCGGGGGGACCGGCCCCGCCTGCCGGGACGTGACCGTCGAAGCGACCGCCGCGGTCTGCGACAAGGAACTGCCCGGGTTTGGCGAATTGATGCGGCAGGTGTCGCTGACGAAGGTTCCCACCGCCATTCTCTCGCGGCAGATGGCCGGCACCCGCGGCAACAGTCTGATCATCAACCTGCCGGGGCAACCCAAGGCGATTGGCGAATGCCTCGACGCGGTCTTTCCCGCGGTCCCCTACTGCATCGATCTGCTGGAGGGTCCGTTCCTGACCACCCGGGAAGAACGGCTCAAGGCGTTCCGCCCCGGACAAAAGCCCGCTTCGTCGGGGAAGTGACCTCCCGGCTCACCGAATTCACCCGGGGTTTGAGACCCCGGCCATCCACAAGGCCCGACGACCCGTGCGGGCAAGTAGCAGTCATGACCGATTTGAACACGCTGACGTTTGACGACCTGGTGGAAGAGTTCCGCGAACTGGATGACCGGGACGCCGAGCTGGAACGGCTCTTGGAGCTGGGGGAATCGCTCCCCACGTTTCCTGATGAGCACCGGACCGAGCAGAACCGGGTGCACGGCTGCCTGAGCCAGGCCTGGGTGGTGCCGGGATTGACCGCCGGCGAGTCCCCCCGGCTGATGGTGCAGGCCGACAGCGACTCGCTGATCGTGGCGGGAGTGATTGCCGTGCTGAAAGTTCTCTTCCAGGGACTGACCGCCACCGACGCCGCGGGCCTCGACGTCCGCGCCGCCCTGGCCCGCCTGGGCCTGGAGCGTCACCTCAGCCCGCAACGCCGCAACGGCCTCTACGGCATCGTCCGCCGCATCCAGGACTTCGCCCGGACGGCGGCGGGGTGAGCAAAAGGGGTCAGGTCCATATTTCCCGAATCGCAGCACAAACAAGGGCAATCCGACAGACCTGTCCACCGTTGGTGTCACGATGCAGGCACCACACGCCTTGGATGATCCCGTTGTCTCCGGCAAGTTGACCCGGCGGACTGGAGTGCGGGAACACTGCCGCTTCGCGGTTCGTCATTCACGCCGCTGGAGTGCCGAATCGAACCCTCCGTACTCGCGGTCTGCCAGCGGGTCGATTCAGGCGGTTTGCTCACCCGAACCGAACACCATGATTCCAGCGTCGAACATCCCCAAACGAGAACGGGGAGCCGGTTCCTGCTTGTGACCAGCTCCCCGCGAGTTGAAATCGGATTGACGGGTGGGCGTCAGGCCCGCTTGCGACGCCACCACGTTGTCAAACCACCACCGACCAGGCCGACAAGTGCCATGGTACATGTCGAGGGTTCGGGGATGGCGGAGGGGGGGACGGTGAGTTCCGCCGACATGCCGTACATCGGTGCGTAATCCGCGTACCACTCGTCCTGGTAATCGATGTGGGAGGTCGACGAAGTGGTGAGGCCATCCACCACATAATCACCAACCTTTCCGAGGTACCGTTGGGCCTTCAGACCGGAGTCGAGAGTGCCTGTCCACGTCTTGCTGCTGATGATCGAGCCATCAATCGTGAGGTTGATTTTCGTCGAGCCCAGCAGAGCCCCGGACCAGAACCCCCCCGTCGAGGTGGTCAGGTCATTCGAAATGCGCGTTCCATCCACGAGATAGATGGGGACCGAGGAGTTATACCCGCCGACATTGTCCCGGGCATCCACAGTCGCCGTCGAGCCGATGGCTTTCCACGAGACGGCAACCCCTCCATAGGTAGCGCCCCCGGCGGCGCCGCTGACGAAAGTGTTGTAGACATCAATGTCGCCCGAGGAGGCGGCGATCGTGCCGGCTGAGCTGGTGGTTGGGCTGTATTGGCCATTCGTGACGAACACAAACCGGAACGTGTCCCCCACATTGAGGCCGGCTGGGGTGGACAGTACGACGGGAGCGCCGTACGCATTCGACAGAGCAAAGGTTGCCGACGCCAGGGCGATCGCAGCAAAGGTCGCAGAAAAACGGAAGACTCGACTCATCATGGTGAAGATTCTCGGGTGGGCAGGTCCATATCGCGAGCGAGGCGTGTTGGCTGCCTTGATCCAACACGACCACTCTAGGCCCATCGCGAAATATCCTATTCGATCGCTTTTGGCACAGTCAAGTAACCGGCTTCTTTTTGAGCTCAGAAAGGAATGTGTCGGGACGCCGAGCGACCACCAGCAGATCTCGCTGGACCACCTCCGGCTCGGGCTTCCCTCCCGTCTACGATCGACCAACCGCTGAGAACAATAGAGTCAGGTCCCTATTCACCCTGCCAAGTGTCGTACCGCTTTCCCACCACAATTCACCAACTTCGTGCCGGCAGCGTTTCGGGAGGGAATGCTCCTCTCCATCAACGCCTTCTTATCCAGCCGCTGCCGATCGGGCTGCGGTGAACCGGCACCGATCCCGAGGGCTCGCCAGGCACTGCGTCGAACACTGCGCTCTGCGTTTCGGCCTGGAAGTCGGCAACGGCCGCTCGTCATTCGACGGCTGCCGCCGGGCTGTTCACCAGAACGGCCCCCGCATCCAGAAACACGTCCAGCTGCTGGCCGACATAGACGACCGACGTTGGGTTCTCCAGGGCATAGACCACCTGCAACACCCGGGTGTCGACCCGCTCATTCCCGGCGTTCGTCAGCGACTTCTTCGGTTCCGCATACGGTTCCACACGGACGAATTTCAGCTCGATCGGAGAGTTCGCGTCCCCGCGCACATATCCCGTGCCCGGCAGCCCCGGGCGAAATCGCGGCAGATCCTGTTCGTCGATATCGACGCGCACATGCAGCTGTTCGATCTCGCCCAGCACCAGCAGCGTCTGCCCCGGCGGAGTGCCCACGTACTCGCCCGGGCGGACATCCACCTTCAGCACGGTGCCGCGAATGGGAGCGCGAATCTGCAGCCGGTCGAGCTCCATCTCGGCCTGCCGTAACAGACTCTGCGCGCGAGCCAACTGCGCTTCCAGCACGGCCAGATCTTCCTGCCACGTACCGGACCGCAAGCGCACGTCTTCCGCTTCGACCTGGCTGCAGTGCGCCTTCGCCGCGAGATAGGCCTGCTGCCTTTGAAAAAACTCCTCCTGGCTGAGCACTTTGCGGGAAACCAGTTCCTTGGCGCGATCCCACAAGTCTTTCTGGGCCGCCAGCTCGGCCTGGGCTTTCTCGAGTCGGGCGGCACTGGGAGGCAGATCTTCGGTTCGCGGAGCCTGCCGGGCCCGCCGCAGGTTCGCTTCCGCTTCCGCGACGGCCGCCCGCTGCACCACGAGGTCGGCCTGCCGTTGCCGGTCGTCCAGCTTGAACAGCACCTCCCCCGGCTCCACCTGCTGGCCGACACGCACGCAGACAACGGCGACCGTGCCGGGTACCACGGCCGCCACCTTGATGTTCTCGGACCGCGGCTCGACCAGGCCGGCCCCCGCGATGGTGTTCACAAACGGGTTCCGGCTGGGGGCCACCGGCGGTTCGACATCCGGCGTCGGCTGATGCGACTTCGCCAGATGCCACGACATGAAACTGAATGCCACAACGGCCAGCATCGGCAAGAGCAGCGTGCGATTCATGGCTCAGTTTTCTCCCCTGCGACTTTTTGGAGATTCGTCCGACACAGAAACCACCCGCCCATCGGCCATGCTGATCATGCGGTCGCCGTATCCGAACACGCGGTCGTCGTGCGTCACCACAATCACCGCCCGGCCGGGCTGCACCGCGACTCGCTTCAACAGATCCATCACCACCTGGCCCGATTTGGCGTCGAGGGCCGCCGTGGGCTCATCGCACACCAACAGCCGCGGCTGATGGACAAGCGCCCGCGCAATCGCCACCCGCTGCTGCTGCCCCCCCGACAGCTGGTTCGGAAACTGCCGCGCCGCGGCGTGCAAATCGACGGCATCAAGTGCGACTTTTGCAGCGTTCAGCGCCTCGGGCCGCGCCATTCCCTGGATGAGCAATGGAACCGCGACGTTTTCCACCGCCGTCAGCGACGGCAGCAGGTTGTACTGCTGAAACACGAACCCGACCGACTCGGCGCGAAACTGCACGAGCTTCGGCCCGCGCAGTTTCGCCTGCGACATGCCGAACAAGTCAATGTCTCCCGCGGTGGGATTGAGCAGCCCGGCGATGATCGAAATGAGCGTTGTTTTGCCGCAGCCGCTGGGGCCAACCAGCAGCGTCAGTTCGCTGGCGAAGATCTCGACATCGATGTTTTGCAGCGCGCGAACCTTGGTTTCCCCATCACCAAAATCCTTGGTGACTCCCCGGCAGACAATGGCGGTCTCGCGTGCCGGCGGAGCGGGATCAAAGTGTGTGTGCAGCATTGCCGTCATTTCGTCCTCGGTCATCCGCGGAACACGACCGCCGGTTCCAGCACCAGCACCTTGCGCAGACTGAGCAGGCTGGCCAGCATGATGATCAGCGCGACCGCGACCGCCGCCAGCACGGCCACCTGCCAGGGAAGATAAAACCCGGCGAGTGCCGTCACGGTGCTCGTCGATTCGAAGAAGGCGGCCGTCATTCCCATGCCGAGGCCATATCCGATCAGCCCGACCACCGACGCCTGCAGGAGCACCATGCCGGTCAACCGCCGATTGCTGACCCCCATCGCCTTGAGCGCCCCAAACTGCTTCAGGTTCTCGAGAGTGAAGAGATAAAACGTCTGCCCGGCGATCGCGGTCCCCACGATGAACCCCAGCGCGATCGTGATGCCGAAGTTGATGGGAATGCCCGTGCTGCGCATGTAGTACCCGACAATGAACCAGAGGAATTCGGTTCGCGTCTTCGCCATCAGACCGGTCTGCATCTCGATCTGGCGGGCCAGACTTTCGGGGGTGCGTTCGGGCTGAGGCTTCGCCAGGACAAACGACATGACTTTTCGCTCGGCGGCGACGAATTGCACCGCCTGCGAGTAGCGCGAATAGACAACGGGAAAGGTCTGGAAGGGAGCGGTCACATCGCAGATGCCGACCAGCACGGCCCGCCGGTCATTCATTTCGAGCGTACGCCCCAGGCGAATCGGTTCCTGGCCCCACAGGTATTCGTACCCGGCCTTGTCGACGATGATGGCGTCCGGCCGCCGGAGGTTCGCCAGCGAGCCCTCCACCATCTTCACCGGCGCGCCAACCATCGTGTGATCATCCAGGCCGATCAGAATCACCTGCCGGAAGTCGCCCGTTTCGATTTTGGCCCGCGCGAGACTCTTGAAATACCGGACAGCCCAGGCGACCCCCGGCACACCGCGGACGCGATTCAAATCGCTCTCCGACAGCGGCTTGATCTCGTCGGCATTCTGCTGATGCGGATCCATGACCCACACCGAGGCGTCGCGCACATCGATCGCCGTGTGCGCCGTGCGGCGCATCAACGCCACAAAAATCGACGTTTGCTGCGAGATCAGCAGCACTCCGAAGGCCACGCCAAACACCGTTCCCAGGTATTTCGCACGATCCCCCGTCAACATCTTCCAGGCGACCCAGTTCATGCGTCTCTCCCGCTGACTTCCCGCACGGCGAGGGGCTCGGCTGCCGCACCAGCCGCCACCACAGCCGGCCCTGCCCCGATCGCGGCCAGCGTGAACCGGGTGACATGGTCGGCCAGATGATCGAGTGAAAAGCCTTCGCCGCCGTGATTCTGCATCAAGACGCGAATGATCGGCTGATGGATGTAATAGAACAGCACCTGGGCGACGGTGCTGAACCCAATCATCCACCGCCGCTCTTCGGTGAGATCCGGCGGCAGCATCCGATCGAGAATCCCGCGCAGCGTGTCGGCCATCGGTCGGATGTAATCTTCCACCACGGCTGCACAGGCCTCGGTGGGACGCGCGAGTTCCCGCAGCATCAGTTCCAGATGCCACTTCGGCCGGTGAGCCGAGAGCATCCGCTCAAACATCACGCCGATGAAGGCCCGCAACTGCTCCGCCGGAGCCAGATCGGGGGGGAACTCGGGAAACGGCACATCTTCCTGCCGACAGCACTGGGCGTGCCGCACGGCGGCGACGTACAGGGCGCGTTTGCCGGCGAAGTGGTAATTCACCGCGGCAATGTTCGCGTCGGCCAACTGGCAGATATCTCGAATGCTGGCCGCCTCGTAGCCTTTCTCGGCGAAGATGGCCCCGGCGGCATCGATCAGGCGCTGCTTGGTGGTGTCGACCATCACGGCATGGAAGGAAGGGGAGCGAATCCATTCAAACGCTTGTTTCAATCAAGTGTATGTTTCGGATCAGAGTCATTCAAGGGCAATCCCTGGAAACCCTCTCTTGATCATCGCAAGCCATTTGCTGTTCTGGCTTTAGGAATCTCTCTTCCGTCTCCCGAACGGGCATTCATCCGGGGCAGTACAAAAGGTGTCAGGAACCTTTTCACATAAAGGTTCCTGACACCTTTTTGCGTCCCGCTCTCAAGAGCCTTCTGTAACATCTCCCGGGCACCAGCTCGGGCGATCGCGTCCAGCGGGCTGGCTGTGGGCACGGAGGATTCCCAACCCGAGGCCTGTTCGACCTGGCCGGGTCCTTTCGAATCCACGGTGACTGCTGGACTTCGCATCAACTTCGTCTTACTTTGACGCATGGGTGGCGTATCTTTCTTGCCCCATGTTGGGGCAGGTGAGCGGATCTGCTACTGCAGGATACGCCGCCTCTTTTTCCCTTTCACCCAAACACGACTTTCAACAATATCTCGGCATTCATTGGCATATGCCACTAAAGACGCTTATGAACATCCCGCGTGATCGGCTGGCCTCCCCTCACTCCATTCCTCCAGTCACCCGAATGGGACTGATTGTTGCGCTCAGGTGAGTCCGTTCTCCACGATCATTTCCACTAATCCGACGTCATAAATATTTCGACGCGTCAGGTACTTCAAAGCTGCCAAGAATGTTCGCAATATTCAGTGCAGACTTGCCTGATGGGAAAAGAGTAACAAGGGATCTGCTGCGATTCGCTTTAATGGCTTCGGATGCCGCGTGTTTGGCGTCCCAAGTATTGATAATCATAACGTCAGCGGACTTTGCGACCTGAATCAAGCGGTCCGATGCGACTTTGTCGTGCAGTAATTGAATTTTGACACCCTCACAGACACCCTCGATGAGTTGCGCGGCGCGGCGGCCGATTCGCTCAGTAAGCGTATAGATTGCAACCGTCTTGCCTTTCAACTGCGTGTTGCTCGAGGTATCGGATGGTGCCCCAAGGCCTCGAACGGGATGCAGATCGCTTAGGAGTTGGGGATGGCTGAGATCGGAGGCCAGCAGGTTGATGAGGTCCCATTGTTCATTGCGAACGCGTCGGGACCAACGACGGAAATCGTCGGCAATCGTGTGTAGAAAGCAGTCGACAGGAGCATGCTGGTGGACATTGAATGCGATCAGCAGATCGAGAATGCCAAGAGGCCAATTGAGGTATCGAAGGGCTCTCACTCGCTGCCAAGCTGTCTCGAGAGATTCCAACAGGTCTACGTAGTCGTTGGCCCCGTTCGTTCCAGACCTGCTGGGGCCGGCTTC
>Ga0315906_10003104_pt1 | contig 22260 bp, 21 predicted proteins | sample LakEriMetagenome_4_FD_203526 | JGI IMG/M metagenome (GOLD analysis project Ga0315906, IMG submission 203526) | Freshwater fungal communities from buoy surface, Lake Erie, Ohio, United States - Buoy 2 MA122 | ecosystem: Environmental > Aquatic > Freshwater > Lake > Lake biofilm | place: USA...
CAACTGGTAACCGGAGGCTGGTAACCAGGTTCCAAAGATGTAATTAAAACTGAACATAGCACGTGCCGGATCACCGTAATGTGTGAACACCGCATACAAACCTGCCGGTAATATTAAGGGTGACATCCCTTTCGGGATATGATTAAAATCAGCGACTTCCATACAGGCCCATTTTTCAAAAGTTGCCTGCGGATTGACTTGGCTGAAATCGTATCCGGGATCAAAAAGCTGCAATGAAATGAGTTCGTCTGAAACCGGATTGGAAATTTCTTTTTTTCGCCGCATAAAATTGCTCCACAGATCAACCGTGGAATTCTCATCATAGCTCATTCTTATATTCAGCCCTGCCAGCTTTTTGTTGTCACAGAATAATAAACGCGGTTCCAAAGATTTTTTGTTTTATGATTTCCAGGTTGAAAATTAATAGCTGTGATTCAAATAATATGAATTGCTTTTACAATGAAGGAAATCGAAGCATGTCAAATAATTCTGCGAATCCACTTAAAGTATTTAAATGGCGGATATCTAAAAGGAAGATCTGCCCAGTTGGGTGTTTTTACAATGGCTCTTGCATGACTAAAAGCTTCGAAGCCATATTTACCATGATATTTTCCATTGCCGCTTTTTCCAACACCTCCGAACGGGAGATGGTGATTGGCGAGATGGATAAGTGTATCATTGATGCATATTCCTCCGGAAGTAGTTTCAGCAATAACGCGTCTACCGGATTCCTGATCGCCAAAATAATAAATAACCAGAGGTTTTTCGCCTCGGTTAATTTGATCAATCGCTTCTGTGAGATCCTTAAAAGAAATTACCGGAAGCAAGGGTCCAAATATCTCCTCTTGCATTATGACATCATCGAAACTGACCTTGTCAAGAATTGCCGGCTCAATATACAGTTCACTTTGATCTGTTTCACCTCCTGAGTAGATACTTGCTTCTCTTAATAATCCCGACAGTCGGTTAAATGCAGTTTCATGAATGATGCGTGGATAATATTTGCTCCTTTGAATATCCTCACCGTACATTTTATGAAACGACTTTTTTATTTCCTGTAGCAGTTTCGGTTTTATCGATTCTTCTGCAAGAATATAATCTGGTGCAATGCAGGTTTGTCCTGAATTCATTCCTTTTGCCCATGCAATACGATTGGCTGCGATGGTTAAGTTCGCCGATTTATCTACAATACACGGATTTTTACCGCCCAGTTCAAGAATAACCGGTGTCAGGTTTTCGGCTGCTGCTTTCAATACAATTTTTCCTACGGCTGCGCTTCCGGTAAAGAAAATCAGGTCGAACGGCTTTTGCAAAAGATGTTGCGCTACAGTATGATTCCCATGAACAATCGCTATATGTTGCTCTTCAAAAGTTTCTTTTATAATCGAATCGAGTATTCGTGCTGTTTCGTGGTTGAATTCGGACGGTTTCAGGATGCTGCAGCAACCGGAAGAAATCGCATTTACCAAAGGAACCATTACCAGCTGAAAGGGATAATTCCATGGCGACATAATCAGGGTAACACCTAAGGGCTGATATTCAATAAAACTTGAAGAAGGAAGCAGCTGCATGGGGGTTGTAACGCGCTTTGGTTTTGCCCATTTAGTCAGATGCTCCAGATGGATTTTTATTTCCTGGAGTACAATACTTATTTCAGAGAGGTAGGATTCTTCAAAAGATTTCTTGAGATCATTGTAAAGGGCCTCCGCAATTTCTTTCTCACGTGCTTCAATGTTTCTTTTTAATTTTTTTAATGCATTGATTCGGAACGAAACCGATTTTGTGAAATGACTATCAAAGTAATTCCTTTGTTCGGCAAATATCCGGTCGATTGTATTAAACTCCTGGTCCATTTTATTTCTCTGTTTCAGGAGATTGCTTTCTTCCTTTGAATTCATTCATGGAGGTGTAGATACCGAGTAAGTCACCTGCAATAAAATCAAATACGCGGATCGGCAATATGCCTTGTAAGAATCGTATCAGGTGCATACCTAGCGGCATGGTCAGAAATATTTTCTTCAGCGCTATTGCGCGCATAATTCTGGAGGCTGTCTTTTCCGGATGAAGGATAGGTATTCGGGATCGAACTCCGTGAAACATTCCTGTTTTGATGTAATAGGGATTAACGGTTGTAATGTGAATGTTTGTTCCTTTCCGCTGCATTTCCAGTCGTAAGCTGTCAGACCATCCAATCAGTGACCATTTACTGGCTACATAAACCGACATTTTGGGGTTGCTCACCAGTCCTGCAGAACTGGCAATATTGCAGATATGGCCACTCCCTCTTTCTATCATCTCTTTTAGGAAGGCGTGCGTCACCATCATCGGTGCAGTTGCATTTATATTGATTGTAGAAGTGAGTTCATTTATTGAATGCTCTTCAAAATATTTGCCAACGATGATTCCGGCATTGTTGATGATGAGATCAGGAATACCATGTTCTTTTTTTACTTGTAAGGCAGTCGGCTGAATGGCAGTTAGATCGGCAAGATCTATGGTATATCCTACTGCGTTCCCTCTTGGTTTGAATTCCTGAAGTGTGGATTCGATACCAGCTGCATTCACATCCCAGATGATTAGTTTTCCACCCTTCTCCAGTACGATACGGCCCATAATTTTTCCGATGCCGGAAGCACCTCCTGTTATGAGCACCGATTTCCCTTTATATTTCATACTGGTATCGATTAATAGTGTCGTTGACTACTGCTCAAATTGTAGGCTTAGTATTATCTGTCGGGTAGTTATCTGTTTCGTACACCTTAAAAATCTTTTTGATGATCGTCACAGTTGTTGTGGCAATAATCGCGCCCGTAAAGGCTAGAAAAATATCTTTTTGTGCATCCCAGATGTCTCCCTGCGTTCCAAGATAGGCATCTCCCTGTGCTTTGAAGAATACATCCGCCACTGCCCATTCAATTAGTTCATAAAGGGCACTTACCGACATTGTAATCTCAATGGGGAGAATCCAGGAGGCCATTTTGGGGTATTTAAACCAAATCAGAAAAACTTCGCGCATAGGATATGCCAGCAGAAATCCAAAGCTGAAATGAACAATGCGGTCATAATGGTTTCGTTCGGATTGAAAAACATCTTTCAGGTAATACCCGAAAGGGTTTTCGGCATAGGTGTATTTGGAGCCGTAAACATGCAAGCACAAATAGATGCAAATCAGAAGATAAGTAACATCACTGAACTGGAATTTTTTGTAGCTAATCAGTAAGAATCCAACGAAGAGAAAGGTGAGCGTATTTTCCAACAGCCAGTTATTCAGATCGGTGGTTCCGGTCAGTGAATTGATCCAGACAAGCAGGAATACAGTGATGAACGCCCAGAGCCAGTAGTTTTTAGCGAAGGGTGTCCGGGTTTTTGATATGGCTATGGTAAACGACATTTTGCCAGTTTAATGCAAATAAAGAAACAAAAGAATCGGCAATTGTAAAAGGAGTTCCTCTGATTTATGTCAGAAAATCAACGAGATTTTAATTCTGAGCAGCGATACAATTATTATCGCTAAATTATTTTAGCAGGAGGTGGTCATCAGATAAAGCAATAGGGAACTAAAAATAGCAAGCAGTTCTCTGTTAAATCAGCGGGTGTAAACTGCAACAAATTTGGCAAGTTTGGCAGCGTTGAAGGAGTATAAGGTTAGCGTATCATCGCTTACATTATACGTTTCAGTATTCTCCAGAGCCTTTAGGAAGGCGGATTCTGTATCCATGTCCGGACAAGCCATTCGTGTGGTAGCCAAGGGACTAAATTTTAATTTGCTTCCGGAAATTTTAAATGAGCCATGAAAGGTATTGCATCCACTGCTTCCACTAACTCTCCGGTCACTCCCGCTTAAGAGTATATGGGGTTCCCGGTTGGTGGTTTCATCAGATCGAATCGTTTTGCCATTGAGAAGGGCTAACTTCCAGTAGCGGTCGGCAATCGCATCCTGACGCAGTAAATTGTAGCGCTCCGCATCTTTTCCGGTAACTTTTACTCCATTGAGATCAAGTTGTACAAGTTTGTTTTCCTGAACGAGATAGTAGGAGGGAACCTTTGATTTATCGGTGCCGTTCAGAATTATGGTATTTCCTTCTTTATTCCAGGTAAAGGTTCCGGTGCTCACTTCCGGCTCTCCTGTTTTTCCAAGATAACGGGTTTCTATACGGAAGTTAAGGTCTCTTTTTAACTCCACCTTAGTATGAACTCCGGCGCAATCTGCGCAAGGCATTGATCCGGTATAAAGCCCTTCCCAGTCGAGGGAGTTTTGACTGGTATGTCTATCCGGGATAGGGGCTGCAGGACGGACTTTGGAGATTTTGCAGGCGGCGAAAAGCAGAGCTGCAAGAATTACGAGTAAAATCGGAAAGTTTTTCAATGCCTGATAAACTATTTTTTGTTATTTCAATTCAGCGAGGTGAAGTTAGGCTAACTTATGGAGTAAGGTTTGCCTAAACTAATAACGAAGATCGAAATTATTTTTATGCGATCTGTTTAAGCCTTCTCATAAACCAAAGCGAAATTGCAACCTACCCATGAACGCTGTGCGTGAAGCTAAAACCCCGGCTTCTGCCCGAATCATGAGATGTTTGTTAAACTGATATTGACTTCCAACGATAAAATTCGATATATCCTTAGGGCGCTTATTCATGGAGTATTGTACCGTTTTATTATTACGAAGAATCCGGAACCCATACTACAACTCCAACATCGGTTGAGGACTAAGACCGAGTAAAGACACCGTACACGTTCAAAAAGGGAATTAATCAGAGCGCCAGCCAGTTCCGTACTTTTATTAACTACCTCCTTGGCTCTAAATACCAGAGCTCAGGCAACTTCGGTAAGGAGGAGGCGTTTTGTAATTTGGGTTTAGCAGGATGCACGAAATTTTAGAGGTTGGGATATGATGTCAATTTGAGGTTAATATAGCTTAATCATAGATATTTCAGACGATATTCATCTTGATGCAGGCCTTGAAAATGCAATAAATTAACTGATTCTTGTCAGGGTTGGTATTAGCTATGGAATTTAAAAGCTGAAATTAAGATTGGTGGTTACCGCATGGTTTTCGGAAGAATTCTCAGGGAAAATTTTATCACCTGCTAAATAGGTTTTCCATTCTGTCCGAAACGTTATTTTTTCTGAAATCGCACAATCGTAATTCAGCGATACACCTGCTGTTTGAAACCCATTAGCAGTTCCGGTATAGATAATAATTTGCTTTTTGTCATCGTAATATTCCCCTCGAAGTGCAATGGCTGTTTTGTCACTGGTTTTATACCGACAAATAAATACCGGCGAGTACCAGTAGAAGTAATCATTGCCGTTATATTTATCCGTGCCAATATCAATGCCTGCAATAAATGACAGGCGTTCTCCTATGGAAAATTGGGAATACAAATTGTGATAGGTTCGGAATGCCTGCAGACTATCGGGTTGTGCCGAACCAAAAAAGGTACTGTAATTAAAGGATAGATGATCGTTTACTATGAAGGTGAATTGTGTTCCGAAGGAAGGTCTCTGCTGCCCATCTGCTTTACTAATATTCTGCCATCCATTTAAAATCAGAAATGCTAAAAACAAATTTTTTTGTTCGTTCTCATACGAAAACTTTATCCCCGTTTCATAGTAGGGCGAGTTGTCGGCAAGTATACTCCGTGTTAGTGTAAGATTGTCTTGGCAAATAGCTGATTCAAATCCGATATGAGAGGGCATGATACCTGCATCCAGCCAGAGGTTATGCTTTTTCGAAATCCGGAATCCAACATTAGCTTCGTAGATGAATTGCGCCCACTGTGGTTCATTGGCCAGATTATATTCCGGGTAATTACCAGCCATCACTCCAAGTGAAGCACGCGTACCGGAGGTTTGATAGTTGAGTCTTGCCAGCAAAAGATTGGCGTTAATTTCATTGTGTCTTTTGTGATTGTACACAAAATCCGGCTTTTGGTGATTTTCAGGATTGGAAAAGTCATAGCTGTAATAAAGATCGCCATAGCCGCTAAAGGTGAGCTGCCGGGCAGTGTCAGATTGTCCGTTTGCATCCAATAGTAACACCAGAAAAAGAGCAAGTAGCATAAGTCGCTTACTGCTTAAATATTTATTAAAAAGCGGTTCTTTAAAATTAGTCTGAATTCCAGCCAGATGATATACTCTGCTTTGGAATTCCTTTCTGGAAATCCTCATTTACTTAAATATATATACTGATAATCAATGGTATATGATTTTTTGGATAGCATAATTCCTTAATGCATAATAATCTTATGTAATATTGCGTTCTACTACTGAATATTATGCTTTATTCCTCCGAATTAATCAAAGGTACACTCAAAACCATTGTCCTGAAGTTACTATCAGAAAACCGGATGTATGGGTACGAAATTACTCAAAGGGTGAAGGAACTTACGTTTGATAAAATTCAGATTACCGAAGGAGCGTTATATCCCACACTGCATTCCCTGGAGGCGGAGGGCTTAGTTACCGTTGAAAGTGAGTATATCGGCAAGCGTGTACGTAAGTATTATAGTTTGAGTCCGGAAGGTAAAACCAGAACGACCGAGAAAGTAAATGAGTTTGCTGATTTCGTTACTACCATGAAGTTCCTGCTGGATATTCCTGCCACGTCCTGAATAATTGCTTCTGTTTGTTGATTCATATCGCAACCTGCGGTGCTTATGCCGCTCTACAATAAATGTACAATCTGAGTGAAGAACAGGTAATGTTCATTGAAAGCGACCTTCGTGCACGGGGAGTTGAAATGGACAGTCTGCGGGAAAACCTGCTGGATCATATCTGTTGTATACTTGAGAATGAGCTTGAGGCAAATGGAGACTTCAAACTGTTCTATGAAAGGATTCTACAACGATTCTATAAAATAGAAATCCGTGAGATAGAAACCGAAACAAAACTTCTCCTTCAAAACAAAAACTACTACGCTATGAAAAAGTCGATGATAATCAGTGGAGTACTTTCCACTTTTCTGCTATCCGCAGGCATATTGCTGAAATTCCTGCATTTGACAGGGGCCGGCGCACTCCTGCTTGTTGGGATTGTAATGTTCAGTTTAGTTTTCCTGCCGCTCATGTTTCTGCTCCGGATGAACGAAAAGGAGAATACGAAAGACAAAGTTCTTTTGGGAATCGGATTGCTGGTTACTGCATTGGTCAGTATGGGTACTCTTTTTAAGATTATGCATTGGCCGGGTGCGAATATGATGGGATTATTGGCAGTCCCTATTCTGCTGCTGGTTTATCTTCCATTGAATCTTGTTACAGGAATTCGTAATCCTGCCACAAAAACCAATACGATTGTCACTTCCATCCTCCTGGTAGCCGGTTGCGGATTATTCCTGTCGCTCGTTCGGTCTCCACAGGGATCCAGGCTTCAGTACATTAAGAATACAGCTTATTTTTTGCGAAATGATGAACTATATCGTGCAGAGACAGCCTATGTAGCACCTGTAAAGTCGGAGGTGGATCAAAGCAAGTTGATCTATTCCGGTAAGGAAATCCTTGAACTATCAGAATCACTGAAGCGGTATATTCTGGAAAAGGAAACGGGCTTTTCGAAACTGGATAACAATTTTATTGAAGACGAGGCCTGGCTTGGCGAAACATATACCGCTGTTTATTTTGATGAGGGAACAGCACAATATGAAAACTTGCAAGCGCTGCGGAACAAATTAAAATTATATAATACTGCTTGTGAAAACACCAAAGTATTGCACTCGTTCAAGGAGTTTAATTCAACTTTAGTTTCGGATTACGATAGAGTGTATGACTCACTGAATAGTCTGGTTCAGCTTCAATTGTTTGTTTTGCAGAATGAACGCATGTTATCCGGACCTTCAGCCAAAACAGCACTATTGGGAAGCATTTAGCAGGATTAATTTGCAGTTGATTTTGTTTTGAAGGTGGACATTGTGATTAGCAACTTCAGGAAAGGTCAACTGCAATTTATTTTTGAAAGTACGAGATGCTCATCCATTTATCGGTACCTCCGCAGAGCCAAAGAGCATTGTAGCCTAATTTTTTCAGAATTCCTGCACCGGATGAGGATCTTCCTCCTCCTTTCGCACAAACCGTAATAATCTGATCTTCCTTGTTAAAAGCGCTGACTCCGGATTTTAAATCCTCTAATGAAATATTAACAGCAAGGGGTATGTGCGATTGTTCATATTCTTCTTTCGATCGAACATCAATGAGTTTGATTTTTGCATGAGCTTTCAAAGCTTGTTTTAGTTCTTCCGGTTCGATGCATTGTTTCGTTTCTTTTATTACTTCCGGCATCCGGAATTGAATAACCAAAGAGGATAGAACAGTTAATGCGCCAATGAGCAGGATTGCGTAGTGAACTCCGAATGCATCCGCAGTAATGCCTGAAATAATGGCTCCGATCGCATAGCCCAGATCACGCCAGAGTCGGAAGGTTCCAATGCTTTCTGCTCTCTGCCTGGGATTTGTTGCTTCAGCTATGGTGGATAGGAAGGTTGGATAAACAAGAGCGGTACCAAGTCCTAAGATTGTTGACAAAGCAGCCATTACCCCAAAACTATGACTGGACGGAATCATTAGAATAGCTACTCCCTGCAGGAGCATACCCCAGAACAGCATTTTTTTCTTCGAATAGAGATCCGACATTCTGCCTGTGTAAAGTTGACCTATACCCCATACCGCCGGATAGATGGCCGTGATGATTCCAATTCTTTCTGCATTGTAATTTAAGGATAGCAGCGCTATTGGCAGCAATCCCCAGATCATTCCGTCATTCAGATTGTTTATTAATCCTGCCTGAGTAACCGAACTTAGCGTTTTATTTCTGTAGGTTGTTTCTGCAAAAACATTTTTGAGCGCTGCAGTTTTGTCGCCGGAACTTTCCTGTTGTACAAAGAGCCGCGTATCTTTTACCCAGAACAGTGTTAGTATAAATCCGATTATCGAAATCGCAATGCCAAAGTAGAAGGGGTAGGGTGTAATGCCATATTTATTAGCAACATATCCAGTAAGGAAAGCAATCACTCCTACTGCAAAGTAGCCGGCAAATTCATTAAGACCCATAGCAAGGCCGCGGTTTTTCTCACCAACAAGATCGATCTTCATAACTACAGTACTGCTCCAGGTCAATCCCTGATGTATGCCCAGCAGCACATTGGCCAATAGTACCCAGTTCCAGCTTCCTGCATAAATCAGCATAAATGGCGTGGGTATGGCCAGTAACCAGCCAAAAAGCAAGAGGTTCTTCCTGCCGAATTTGTTAGCCAACCTTCCGGTGAAATAATTCGAAATCGCCTTTGCAAAACCGAATGCAATAATGAAGGAGAGAATGGCCGTTTTTGAAGAGATACCAAATTCAGCATTTGCAAATTCAGGAAAAATACTGCGCTCCATGCCAATCATCCCCCCTACAAATGCGTTGATGATTACAAGCATGGTAAACTGTTTCCAGTTTTCCTTTAATCCCAGCTGAATTTTTTCTCCTTCCACACTTTTCGATTGAAGGTATAAAAGTAGTATGGGTTATGCCTTTATTTTGTGACAAAGGTCACCGCCAGGGCTAAAATACCTGAAGCAGCCAGTTATTTACCCAAAGTCAATATATTGGTCAGCGTGCAGTTCTATCGACTTCTTTTGCCATCTCTTCCTTCAGCCGTAACCTGATAATCTTTTTATTCAATATAGCAGGCAGAGTTTGACTGAGCAGAAACTGTAAAGCACCCATCGATGTTTTAAACGCGGAAAGCTGCTTGGAAAAATGCAGAATGGGTGTTGCAGTGGGGTAAAATCCTAAGTGAGATTTAACAGCCGCATAATAAATAAGCACCTTATTTTGTGTGAAGGCAGGCAAATTGTAATTGACAACTTCGTAGGCATCCGTTGTTGCCAACTGTATCAGTTCGCGAATAGTAAATAAAGCATGTCTTGATTCGCCTTCAAAAGAAGCATGATATTCATCAATCGATCTGAACTTCACAGCACCATAGGGTGAAGTTTAGTTGCTGCAGATTTCATTGGACATTTACCTCTTACTGTTGAAAGTGTGAATACTACATCCAGCGTATAAAGAAAGAATGTTATTTTTCAGTGGGGTAGCTTATCTCTGAAGTATCCGTACATCCAGGTGCCGGCAATGGCACTGAACAGCGTTACAATGATTACGGTAGCACCGGTTCCGATGGTGGCAAAGAGAGGACCGGGACAGGCTCCGGTGATTGCCCAGCCAAGGCCAAATAAGAGTCCTCCGTAAATCTGGCCCTTGTTAAAAGTTTTCGGATGAAATTCAATGGTCTCTCCATAAATGGTTTTCACATTGAATTTTTTAATCACATAAACAGAAATCATTCCGACCACCACAGCGCTTCCAATTACTCCATACATATGAAAGGATTGCAATCGGAACATCTCCTGAATCCGGAACCAGCTGATGATTTCTGCTTTCACAAAAATTATCCCGAACAGAATTCCTACTACAAGGTATTTCAGGTTATGGTACCATTTATGTTCAAGATGACTTTCATTTACACACATGGTGTCTAATGAACGTACTTCAAAGTCGGTATTTGTTTCTACGATTTGTGACATGCTGTTGGAATTAAAGAGCTAGAATAAATGGTAAAATAAGGTTGGCCATAATGAAACCTCCTGCCATAAAACAACAGGTTGCCACTAGCGAAGGCCATTGCAGTGTGGATAAACCCATGATCGCGTGTCCGCTGGTACAACCACCAGCATAACGTGTTCCGAATCCGATCATGAATCCGCCCACCACCATCATCAGGAAACCTTTGAGTGTAAACAAGGCCTGCCAGTTCAGAATTTGTTCAGGAATCAGGCTTGAGAAATCAGTGATGCCATATTGTGCTAGTTCAGCTACCAGTTTCGGGTTTACATCTACGGGGTTCGGATTTGCAAGTAAGCTTGCAGCAATTATTCCGCCCAGAAATATTCCAGTAACGAAGAACAGATTCCAGACTTCCTTTTTCCATTCATATTTAAAGAAAGGGATATTCGCTGGCAGACAAGCTGCACAAACGTGACGCAGAGAGGAACTGATACCAAAGGACTTATTTCCGATTATCAGTAATACCGGTACGGTGAGTCCGATCAACGGACCTGCAATATACCAGGGCCAGGGTTCTTTCAGAAGTTCCAGGATATTCATAAGAAATTTAGTTTTAAACAGCGTTGAGAATAATTGTAATTTTAATTGCGACGTAATGCAACTGCTCGATTGGCTAATCGTTATTTTCTTTAGTCAGTTCTAACCACAATTCGGTATTCGCTCTTGCCGGATAGGAGTTGTTGCAATCCTCCATTTTTTTAATCCGGAAAGCTGATTGGAACAGTGCTTCGTATTCAGAGCGGTTGCCGCCGAAGGGAGGACTTTTTTCAAATTCACGGTTAAAGAGTAATCCCGCCAATGTTCCTTTGTTTTTCAGCAGCTGATGCATTTTCGTTACATAGGCTTTGCGTAGCGAGGGATTCAGTGCGCAGAAGAAAGTTTGCTCAATGATTAAATCGTATTGTTCATTGTGCTGGAAGAAGTCGCCGTGCATAATCCTGATACAGGAATTATGTTCAAACTTCCTGCTGAGTTTTTCCACCACAACCGGCGCGATGTCGATAAGCGTTACGTTGGTAAATCCTTTGGCCAATAAATACTCAGCTTCATAGGAATTACCGCAACCCGGAATCAGAATCTTGATGTTTTTATCGGGTAAGTTATCAATGAACACTTTTATTGGCGGCGAAACGATACCAAGATCCCAGCCGGTTGTTCGAGCAAGATACTGGTCATTCCAGTATTTCTCGTCTAACTTTTGCTCTGCGGTAGGGCTGCAACAGATCGTATTTTTATCCGGTATCGCCTCGTTATTCATGCAGCAAATTGTTTTACTTTGAGCCAGGTTTCACCGTTTATAACGTTTTTATAGCCATTCGACTCCAGGATTTTCTTGGCCATACCACTTCGGTTACCGCTTCGGCAGAAGACTACAATTTTATCTTTATTCTCAAATGCCGAGAGTTGTTGCGGTATCTGGTTTAAGGGAATGTTTACCGAACCCTTTACATGGCCTTCTTCGAATTCAAAAGGTTCACGTACATCTACCAGGAAAGCTCCGTCTTTGATGACTTTCTCAAGTTCACTGTCTGCGTTTCCGGAGAATAGTCCGTTAAACATTCCGCTCATGATATAATATTTTTTTTGAATGGTTATTTTAATACTTTGCTTTGACAAACGAAATCCGATTTTGGAATAGCAGTTTGTGCAATGGCTTTGAATCCGCCTTCCACTTCTGTAAAGTTTCTGTAACCACGTGCCTGCAGGATGGATGCTGCAATCATGCTCCGGTAGCCGCCGGCACAGTGCAGGTAGAAGTGCTCCGAAGGATTGATATCTTTAATCCAGTCGTTGATGTAAGCCAGCGGCTTTGAATACGCCTCTTCAATGTGTTCAGCGGCATATTCGCTTTCCTTACGTACGTCTACAATTTGGTCTGTTCCGATAGTTGCTTCAGCAGCGAATTTTTCAGCTGTTACCCGGTTTATGGTGTCGGTTTCTTTGCCGGCCGACTTCCATGCGTTGAATCCGCCTTTCAGATGTCCGAGAATGTTGTCGAAACCTACGCGACTTAGACGGGTTACAGATTCTTCTTCTGCTCCCACTTCGGTTACAAGCAGGATGGATTGTTTTACATCGGCTATAAGAGCACCTACCCATGGAGCAAAGTCTCCGTCGATACCAATATTGACCGATTGAGGTACAAATCCTTTTGCAAAAATAGTGTTGGTTCTTGTGTCGAGAATCAAGGCTCCGGTTTCTTCCGCTACCATTTCGAATTCATCCACTGTTAAGGCTTTCATTCCCTGGTTCAACACTTTTTCAAAACTTTCATAGCCTTTTTTATTCATGGCCACATTCATTCCGAAATAGGCGGGAGGAGCCAGGAGTCCATCCGTAACCTCTTTTATGAATTCAGCTTCGGTCATATTGGCCCGTAGCGCGTAGTTGTTTTGTTTCTGGTTGCCGATTGTAGAAACGGTTTCCTTACTCATGTTTTTACCGCAGGCACTTCCGGCACCATGTGCAGGATAAACAATTACGTCATCATTCAGCGTCATTACTTTATCGCGTAAGGAGTGAAACAGGGTGGCTGCTAACTGTTCCTGTGTCATGGATGCCGCCTTCTGCGCAAGATCCGGTCTGCCAACATCTCCGATGAAGAGCGTATCGCCACTGAACAATGCATGTTCTTTTCCCTGCTCGTCGATTAAGAGGAAACAGGTGCTCTCCATGGTGTGCCCCGGAGTATGCAATACCTTGATTTTTACATCACCCAGTTCGAAAATTTGTCCATCAATTGCAGATATGCACTCGAACTCACAAGTTGCGTTCGGGCCGTAAATAATGGGTGCGCCGGTTTGGTTGCTTAAGTCTACGTGACCGCTTACAAAGTCAGCATGGAAGTGTGTTTCGAAAATATATTTCAGTTTAGCACTATCCCGCTCCAGACGGTCGAGGTAGGGCTGTGTCTCACGAAGAGGATCAATGATGGCAGCTTCGCCTTTGGAAGTAATATAATAGGCGCCTTGCGCTAAACATCCTGTATAAATTTGTTCTATCTGCATGGTCGTATTTTTTTGTTGCTGCAAAGTTAAAGGGTGATGGACGTAGTTTTGGTGATTCAGGTTACAAATCCCATTTTTATTCGGGAATTAGTTTTTTCGAGATAATAGGCTGTTTTTATGATAGTGGCTACTTATACTTCTTTATTTTATGGCATAATGTAAGTTGGTTCTCCCTGTATAATTCTGCTTAAAAAAATTATTTGCAAAGATGCAATGCAAGTATGCCGGTTTCGGTAATCCAGGTCACACAACCCTGAATATTCTAAAGATCGCAATTTTGAATTTTACTTAACGATAGCCTAAGGTTGTTAGGGAAGTTTAATCTGCTGACAATTGTCGTTTAAGAAAATCAATAATTAATTAAATACTTGATAATCAATTAAATATTAAATTTTAATTCAAAAATCGAACTTACAGTAACACTAATGCTTTCTCCTCGAAATTGCATTTGGTGAGCCTATGTCGCGTTTTACCCGTTTAAAACAGGTAATTCAATACTAGGTTATAATTTACCATAGCTACCTTGTTAAAGGTATAGCGGTTATTCCCGTAGGTTTCTCCCCGGTTGATTTTCCCGGCAACCAGTGCCTGCATTTCCAGTCCTTTTAAAACACCGTTAAAGGCGAAGCGTACATCGCCGTTAATCTGTGTATAGGAGGGGAAGCCATATTTATTCAGTGCATAATTTTTTACATCCGGAAGCTCATAGTAACCTGCTGCGAGTGAAGTTTTCAATTGCTTGCTGAAGGTATAGGAGGCTCTGATCATGATCGCCTGCGCATCGCCGAGGCCTTCGTTTCTTTCGCGGGGAAGGAAGGTGAAGAAGGGATCGCGACCCCATTCACGTGGCATCAGGTAGCGACCTTTTGAGGTGATTTGGTTGTAGTTGATTACTGCTTCCAGCTTCTTTGATTTCCAGCCGGCCCTTAGTCCGAAGGTCATCGCAACTGAGCCTTTCTGCGCATAGGTTTTATTCGGATCATCATTGCCGCCATTTTCTACAGCATCTTGCCGGATCAGCTGTGCGGAGGCCATGTAGGCCGAATTATTTTTTGCTGGTGGCTGCCAATCGGCCTGCAGCATGGCGGTATTCAGTATGTTATCGATGAGTACGTCCCATACCTGCAGTTTCAGATTTTTTGTAGCCTGGTAATTTGTACCGAATATAAAAACGCCGGTTGAGGTCAGGTTGTTTTTATACTGGGATTTGCTGCCATCCGGATTGACTCCTGTGGCGTAAATTCCAATGGAGTTGGCCGTTCTGTACCATTTGGTGGTGCTGCGCGGTGAAATACTATAAAGCCACCCGCCTTCAATTTTCAATTTGTTTATTTCGTTGATTTCAGCGTAAATCCCTTCGACTTCTGTAGGACGCATCCGACCGTCCTGTAAATTTATAAACGGAGTATTCAGTAATTGTCTGCCAAATAGGAGTGAAGATTTTTTGTAATTGTATTTCAGATAGAATTCTTCAAGCCGGTCGATGTCCTTTTTATTGTCAGGATCTTCAAGATCGAAGAGTCCAATTTCGTAGCGGTTGGTTAAACCGGTTATGCTGTCGGTAATTCCCAGATCGGAGGAGCCGACGTTGAAAATATAATAGCCACTGATGGCAAACTGAAATCCATGAAATTTAGCCGTCTCAAATCGGAGTCCGCCCCCTGCTGCATTGGCATAATAATCGGTTAAACCAGGTGCGTTATCAGTTGCCATAAAAAAGTAACGGAAACTGCCATTAAAGTTGCCTTGCCGGAAGGCGTGCAGGATCGAAGTGCTATCAGTTATCGAAGCCTCTTTGGTGTTCCAGGTGCCGGGTTTTTCATTCAGTTCCTGGTGCTGTGCGCGCAAAGAATATCCTGTCAGCAGCAAGATGATTGCCGCCAAAATCCTTTTCATAGATAATAAATTAGATCCTGTGAATTAAAAGCCGGCTTTAATATAGCTCCAGCCTTGTTCCTGTTTTTCTACAATTTCCAGAATTCCGTAGGGTACGTATCCGGCTTCGGGAATCATCATTTCTTTAGTAATTTTTCTATCCTTCATTGCGAATTCGCAGGCCACAAATTCAATGTTCCGTTTTTTTAGAAGCTGAATTTTATCTTGTACTGTTGTTTCTCCGGCAATGAGAATATTTAATCCGGGTCCCTGGCAAACTACTTCGATATTCGATTTAGGTGAAACGCTACTGATGTTGTTCAATTGTTTCATTAGCGCCTTGTGGGCCAGAGTATCATCCGTAGCAAGCTGAAAAATAATTTTGTGTGATTTATTGTCCGTCGCGTTATTTCCGACTTCTGAAATTTCAGGTCTGTTTTGAGCAGTTATCAGATTCGCAGTGGCGAGCAGGATAACCAGGATAAAAGTGTTTTTCATGATAATGTGGATTTAGTGAAAATGATAATCTACTCCGGTAACCTGGGTGAGTAATGTTTGCGGCGCATCCAGTACATCCGCATTTAAGGGCGGAGTGGGAGTCACCGGTGAATTCGCAGCCAGGTAATCTTTCATAACAGAATGCAAGGTATAATTTGTATTCTTTGCATTCGCAACATTTCTCATGCGGCACAGCATATCGCTGGGATCACCATCCCGCTCACAGGCACAAATACTGTAGGTTTTCTCCGGTTCAAGGGCAGAGCCCTTTACCAGCACCTCTTTCACCCGCTTGCCCTTTTCACTGAAAGCATCAAATTTCACCTGCATTCCTTTGAACTTAATTACCCAGCCTCCGAATCTTTCCGAGGCATCTTTTGCAAATACATTGTTCAGCTCCTTCTCCAGCCAGTCCATAATCTGTTTTCCCGTAACCGATCCGGTTCTAACCGTACTGTCAACCGGAAACATGTCGTAGATGTATCCTTCCGTAATTGGAATATTTCCGGTGTGATCCGGCGTGGTGCGCGGAGGACAAAACCGGAAGCCATTGGAAAGTACAATGTCTACTTCCGGGATTTTCCATTTTAACGCATCCAGGATCATAGTATCAATAGGATTTTCGATAACAAAATACCGGTAGAGCGGAATGGTACTGTATCCTGCAATTGCATGAAGATCTTTATTAAACGGTTCTTCATTTTGCCGGATAAGTTCCGTAATTTTTTTCGATGGCTTGTATTGGTCAGCCCTGATTTCTACCAGTTCGTACTGATCCTTTATTACTTTACCCTGATGAATGGTTAATTCAAGTTTTCCAACAAAAGAACCAAAAGCACCCGGTTCAACCACCCTTGTATATTTACATTGTATGGGTTTGCGAACCCGTTCATGCGTATCGCCGCCCAGAATATAATCTACTCCCTGGCATACTTCCTGATTACCCAGATGCAGTTGCTGTGAAAGTCCAAGGTGTGCAACCAATAGGACATAGGCACATTGTTCCTGGTTCCGAAGAACATCCACATAATGTGCGATGTTTTCTTCCGGTTTGGTATAGATAATTCCTTTGCTGTAGTTTGGCGACTGACGCAGCGGGACTAACGGATCGGTATAGCCGAGAAATCCGATTTTCACTCCTTTGATATTCCAGATATAGTAGGGAGGGAAAATCAATTCTCCTTTTTTGCCGTCACCCAAATCATGGTACATGTTGGCGCAGACTTTCGGTGCCTCGAGGGAACCAAGTAAAGTTTGCATGGCTTTCTTGTAGTAGATCACCTCCCAGTTTCCCGGAAGATATAAGTTGTACCCCAGCGCATTCAGAATCGGAACCATAGCCTTGCCGGTAGTTTTTACCGATAGCTCACTCCCCTGAAACATGTCGCCGGTGTCAATTATAAAGGTATTGGGATTTTTCCTGCGTTCTTTTTCAAAAAATGTATCCAGATGAGCGTAACCACCGGTTTTGCGAAAAACTACCTGCTCGTTTTCCCAGAATAATTCGTCGTGCGCATGTACCTGACAATGAACATCGGTTGTTTGGAGGATTGAGAGTACAAATGGCTTATCATTTGTTGTAGCATTGTCTGACTCTTCCGATTCCTCCTTCTTTGCAAGCGAAACAACGGGGGTTGCAGCAAGAAGTCCTGCTCCGCCCAATACTCCCAGTTTTTTAATAAAATTTCTCCTGTCGCTCATGTCTGATTGTATTTATTTTTTAGCGGATTGTTCTTTGTCTGATTTCAGCATAGCACTTTTTTCCAACTGCTGATCAAGTATAGGTTGAAAGGGTCCGTATTTATGTTGAATTTCAGAAAAATTATCGGCATAGGGTCCGAAAGGATGATCGATTGGTTTTTTGGAGATATCGGGCCAGTCTTTATCAACTATTTTGTGCGGTCTTTCCTGAGAATTAATAAAAGCAGCAACGTCCCAGGCCTCCTCATTGCTCAACTGCGTGTTGTCATGGTTCACACCAAGGGGCATGTTGTATTTTACATAACGGGCAAAATTGCTGAGTCTGTATAGTCCCGCCCCATCGTTATAGCTGTTTACACCCCATAGCGGCGGATACGTGTATTCATTGCCTTCGGTGTTTAGTACTCCTTCACCATTCGCCTGGTGGCAACTCTGGCATTTACCTTTATACACCTCTGCACCTCTTAGCGGATCGGCTGCTCTTTCCAAATAGGCCAGTTCCCTGAATCCTGAACCTTCAGCTTTTTTGCCTTTGGGAACATTGGAGCCAATAAATTCAATGTAAGCCTTGATTGCCTGCATTTCTTTACTGGAATTTACAAGGGGTTTGCCATTCAGGCTTCTTTCAATGCAATCATTTACTCTTTTGTAAATATCTTCTACTTTACCGCTACGGGCTCTGAATTTCGGATACAGTGAAGCTACCGATCCGTAGTTGTTTCCGTAAATTTTGGTACCGGCATCTAAATGACAATTCTGGCAATTCATGCCATTAGACAGTTGCATTACGCTGCCTTTCGGACCTAAGTACTTCGCGGTATGGGCTATGAGTTCTTTTCCATAAGCTACTAATTGCTTTTTAGTTTCATTGGAAATCGTATCGCTGTCTGGTGCCTTCCAGTAAGAAATATTTGTGTTTTCGAAGAGATAGGTGGTAGTTAGTTTCAGTGAGTCCTTTTCTACTTTGTAATTTAGACTGATGGTACTGCTTTCTTCGTTTTTCAGGTAGAATACGATGGTGGAAGCAACTACTAAAACAAAGAGCACAATGTACTTCCAGAGTCTACTAAAAGTCCTGGTTAAATCTTGATGCTGACGATCGTTTTCTGAAGACATTACTTTCAGCGGTTTGAAGGATTTCGGATTGGTAAATCCGGTTAATGGATATAATTTTTTCCGGAATTATAGTATGGTTTCTTTGATGATGATATAGATTCCCATAATCAGTACAAACCATCCGAAAGAGGTTTTTAATTTGGCTCCTGAAACATATTTTGTGAGAAAATTTCCAATGTAAATACCGGCAACTGCTGCTAGAGTGAAACCTGCCAGCAAGTGCCATTCAATAACTTCATCACCCTGCAGATCACCAATAAAGCCTATGAGCGATTTTGCTGCAATAATGAACAGAGAAGTTCCAACCGCTAGTTTCATGGGCATTTTAGCAAGTAAAACCAGGGCGGGAATAATCAGAAATCCGCCTCCTGCGCCTACTAATCCTGTGAGTATTCCAACCCCTGCGCCTTCCAGCAGAATCAGCGGATAATTGTAATGCAATTCTTTACTTTCATCATCGTTATGTTTCTTTCCGGTTCGGATCATCGAGATAGAGGCCATGATCATAACAATAGCAAACAATAACATGATCGCAATAGGTTTGGTAATAACAAACTCACCAACTGTCATTACCTCGGCCGGAATTAATGGAACAAGCCACAGTCGGGTGATATAAACAGCAGCAATGGAAGGTATACCAAAGATGAGTACTGTCTTAAAATCAACTTTCTTTTGAAGAGCGTTTTGTATGCCGCCAACCAATGCAGTAGAACCAACGATGAATAAGGAATAAGCCGTAGAAATAACCGGGTCGACCCCCATAATGTAAACAAGAATAGGAACTGTCAGGATGGAGCCACCACTGCCGATAAGGCCCAGGGAAATACCTACTATAACCGCCATTGCGTAACCCAGAATTTCCATTTGTCAGCTATTTGTTCAATTGAGATTGCAAAGATGGGGCAAGAGCGGTAAGGTCAGCGTGACCTGAGTTACATTTCGAGCATTTTCGGTTCAAGCTGGATGGCATTGCGGCTTAGTTTGATCAACCCTCTTTGCTCCATTTTCTTTAAAAGTCGGGAAATTACTTCCCTCGTTGAGTTCAGATCGGTGGCAATTTGCTGGTGAGAAAGGTTAATGACCCGCAGACTTCCGGCTTTTGACTGTCTTTTAAGGTAAAATTCAAGCCGTTCGTCCATACTCCTGAAGGCGATCTGATCCACCGTTACCAACAGTTCCTCAAAACGATCGCGATAGGTTTTCACTACAAATTCGTACCAGCTTTTGTATTCCGACATCCATTTTTCCATCATCCGGATAGGTACCATCAGAATGGTGGAATCTTCCGAGGCTATGGCCGTAATTTCACTTTTTTCAGAATTCACGGTGCAGGTCATGGAGATAGCACAAGCCTGCCGGGGGTATAAATTGTACATGAAAAACTCACCGCCTTCACCGTCATCCCGGTAAATCTTGATGGAGCCCTGCAAAACAACCATTGTATTTTTTATGAACTGCCCTTTGCGCATCAGGACCTCACCAGCTTTCACTTCTTTTATTTCCGCATTTTTTTCCAGCTCTGTAAGTAGTTCCCTATCAAAGGATGGGAAAATCGTGTGGAGTGACTGCATTTATTCCGGAATTATTCTTTTTCCAAATGTACCTTATTCATCGCTATTTAAGAAAAGGTATTCATTTGAAAGTTACTGCTTAAGAGAAGAATGTAAATGGTATTTGCTGATAAAGTTATAATTGAGCTAAATCTTTTGGCCACCAAGGATTGGCGTGCTGAAAAAATTTTTAGTCGTTTTTACTGGAAGTTTTGGTTGGATACAATTTATCGAATGCGTTATTGTCGCATAACTTTTATCAGGGAGTCCTCTTCCGCTTCCTTGATTTTTATCGCGGCATCTACCTGGCTGTTGGGAACGGTCATGGATAACACATATTGCTGTACTTTCCATTCACCGCCTTTTTTTACTAATACTCCGGAGCCTCTGCAGATTTTCATTTGGGTGTCCAGCAATTCATCAAACCAGGCGGTGGTGCCGGTTAAATCAAAATAAATGTTTCTTTTCAATGCCGTAAAATTCCAGGTTTTCCCTTTCTCAAAAGCAGGCCGGGCCCATTCCATGAATTCCTTCTTATTCCAGTTTTCAGTAGCATCTGTACCAATGAAAATGGCATCTTCCGTATAATAATTAAAATACCCGTTGAAATCGGCACGCGCAGCTGCTACATTAAAGGAGTCCAGCAAATCATGTATAGTTTGCTTTTCCCGATGGAGGCTGACAGAGTCATTCGTCGCAATCGTTGTGACCGTGGAGGTAACATCCTTGTTTTGCTCACAGGCGATGAATAAGAAGGGAAGGCTGCAGGCTAGCAGTATTTTATGAATCTTGATCATTGTTTATCTTTCAACTTAGTGGATGCTGATCTTTAAGTCATAAAATTTACAGATGCGATTAATTTAGCTTAGCGCTTCCTCGGTTTGCAGGATTTCCGGTTTCCCTTCACGACTTTTTTTGTAATCGGAAACAGCGCGGGGGGCTCCAAAAAGAAAGAACATTTTCATCTTCCATGACTTTGCGGTTCTCACATCATAAACAATATCTTTTAGCTCATGAAAATTGAGATAGAAAGGATCGGATTTGCGTTCTAACGGATGCGTGATGCCGTAAATTACCTGTTCTTCCTCAGGTTGAAAAGTATTGAACATACGGTCCCAGATGATGAAGGTGGCTCCGTAATTTTTATCAATATACTTTTCCTGAGATCCATGATGCACACGGTGGTTGGAAGGTGTTGCAAACAGGTACTCTATAATGGCTGGCATGCGACGGATGTATTCAGTATGCACCCAGAACTGGAATAATACGGCAATCTGATTCACGATAAACAGAATTACCGGGTGGAAGCCAAGAAAAGAAACGGGCAGGAAGAAGATCAGTTTTAAGTGTTGTATCCAGCTTAAACGGAAGGAGACGGTGAGATTGTAATTTTCACCGGTATGGTGTACGATATGCGTGGCCCAGAAAAAGCGCTTTTGATGAGAAATACGATGTGCCCAGTAGCTACAGAAATCCCAGAGTACATAACAAGGCAGGAGCGTCCACCAGCTGAAAGGTATGCGCCAGGGAACCAGATTGTAGATCCAGACAAAGAGGTAGAAGATGATCAGTTTGAGACTTCCGGCAATAACCACGTTGCCGATTCCTACCAGGGTGGATCCTATAGTCTCTTTTTTATCATAGAGGTGGCGATGCTGCCGGTGAGCAATGAACCATTCGAGCATTACGAAGAAAAACATAACCGGAGCCATCCAGATGATGATCTCAGGGGTGTTTTGGGCCAGGTCTCCTACGCCAGCAATGTCTATTTTTTCAGCTCCGAACCAGGTGTCGGGAAAAATTGAGCTTAGGATGGAAAGTGAGGTATATAAGGTAGTGATAGCAGGCGAATTTAAAGGATGCTGTTTGTTAATATCGGTCAGGAAAACAGGATGGGGTCCTGTCCA
>Ga0315906_10003109_pt1 | contig 22243 bp, 19 predicted proteins | sample LakEriMetagenome_4_FD_203526 | JGI IMG/M metagenome (GOLD analysis project Ga0315906, IMG submission 203526) | Freshwater fungal communities from buoy surface, Lake Erie, Ohio, United States - Buoy 2 MA122 | ecosystem: Environmental > Aquatic > Freshwater > Lake > Lake biofilm | place: USA...
GCGGTGATGCGAGCACTCGTGCCGCACGGCTGGTTCGTTCCCGTGACGCCCGGTACGCGCATGGTCACCGTCGGCGGAGCGATCGCCGCCGACGTGCACGGCAAGAACCACCACCGTGACGGCACCTTCGGCTCGCACGTGCAGTCGATGACCCTCGTCGATGGCCAGGGCAACGTGCGGATGCTCGATCCGGGATCCTCACCGGAGCCCTTCTGGGCGACCGTCGGCGGGATGGGCCTGACTGGAGTCGTCACGCAGGCCACCTTCGACCTCATCCCGATCACAAGTTCGCGGATCAGCGTCGACACCGAGCGCACGTCTGATCTCGACGATGTCATGGCGCGCATGGTCGATGGTGACGATGCCTACCGCTACAGCGTCGCGTGGGTCGACAGCGTCCATCCCAGCGGGCGCGGAGTGCTCACCCGCGGAGACCACGCACCGCGCGAGCAGCTGACGGGCAAGGATGCGTCGAGCCCCCTGGTCTTCGAGCCCGCCGTTCTCGCGACGGCACCGGGCATCGTGCCCAACGGACTCGTCAATCCCCTCACCATGCGCGCCTTCAACGAGATGTGGTTCCGCAAGGCGCCCAAGCGCAAGACGGGTGAGCTGCAGGGGATATCCGAGTTCTTCCATCCCCTCGACATCGTCCAGGACTGGAACCGTGTCTACGGGCCACAGGGCTTCCTGCAGTACCAGTTCGCCGTTCCCGATGCCGCCGGCCACCTCGTGGGCAGCACGCTGGCCGCACTTCGATCTGTCGGCGCTCTCTCCGCCCTCACTGTGCTGAAGAGGTTCGGCGCCGCCAATCCCGCACCGCTGTCCTTCCCCCAGCCGGGCTGGACCCTCGCGGTCGACGTCCCTGCCGGGGTGGACGGACTTGGTCCGGTGCTCGACCGGCTCGACGAGGAGGTCCTGGCTGCAGGTGGGCGCCTGTACCTCGCGAAGGACTCCCGCATGTCGCCGGCGATGATGGCGGCCACCTATCCGCGGCTGTCGGAGTGGCAGCGCCATCGCGATGCCATGGACCCCGACGGCGTGTTCACATCCGATCTGGCTAGGAGGCTGTCCCTGTGATGGATGCACTCGGTGAACCCCAGGGCGTCCTCGTCCTCGGCGGAAGCAGTGAGATCGCGATCGCGACCGTGCTCGCCCTCCCGCGGGGTCGCATGCGGCGGGTCGTGCTCGCAGGTCGTCCATCAGCCGCGCGCGACCAAGCCGTCGCGTCGCTGAACCAGGCCGGGATCACCGGAGTCGAGGCCGTCGACTTCGATGCGGCTGACACCGGATCCCACGCCTCGCTGGTGGATCGCGTCTTCGACGCAGGCGACATCGACATCGCGATCCTTGCCTTCGGTGTCCTGGGCGATCAGGCCGAGGCGGAGGCCGATCCCGATGCGGCCGTCGCCGTCGCCACCGTCAACTACACCGGTGCGGTGAGCGTGGGCCTGCGGGTCGCGGCGCGGCTTCGCCAGCAGGGTCACGGCACGCTCGTCGTGCTGTCAAGCGTCGCGGGGGATCGCGCGCGCAGATCCAACTTCGTGTACGGCTCAACGAAGGCGGGCCTCGATGCATTCGCTCAGGGCCTCGGCGATGCCCTGCACGGCACCGGTGCTCGTGTGCTCATCGTGCGTCCGGGCTTCGTGCGCACCCGCATGACTGCCGGCATGGACGAAGCACCGATGACGATCAATCCGCAGGATGTCGCGGCGATCATCGTCAAGGCTCTGCGCAAGGGCAAGGAGACGGTCTACGCACCCGGACCGCTGCGCTTCGTCATGGCGGGTCTGAAGACCGTGCCGCGCCCGCTGTTCCGCAAGCTCCCGATCTAGCCCTCACCGATGCCTGGCACCTTGTCGGGCACTCGCTGCGCGAAAGTGCCCGACAAGGTGCCAGGCATCGGTCAGGGTCAGCGCTGCACGAGCCCGCAGCGCTCGGTTACCCCTGCACGATCCTCTGCTGCAGCGGTTACCCCTGCACGATCCTCTGCTGCAGCGGTTACCGCTGCACGATCCTCTGCTGCAGCGATTAGCGCTGCACGATCCTCTGCTGCAGCGGTTACCGCTGCACGATCCAGTGGCGCAGGGCGCTGCTGTAGACCAGCGTGCGCGTGCACACCGCGCCACCGGTGCCGTCATTCGCCCACTGCGCCCACGACTTGGTCCATCCGCCCGATGACGATCCGCCCCAGTCGTACGTCGTGATCGTGAGGTCGCAGGAGCCGGAGTCGGGAGCTGGCAGCTGCTGGAGCACGGGAGGGGGACCGCCGGGTGCGGGGCGCTGCGCGTCGATCAGCAGCTGCGCGAGTGTCGAGAAGTTCGGCACGCCCATACCGGTGGTCAGGTCGTAGCCGACACCGGCGGAATAGCCGGTCATGGTGCCGCTGCCGTTGGCGACGGGCACTCCACCGCTCAGGAATCCCAGAGTGGTGAGAGCCGGCACCGTGGTGACCGCGGTGGGCCCGGTCCACAGGTCGGACGACCAGAGGTTGTTCGTCCCCTGCGTGACGTCGTTGAACGCCGACGCGAACGCCGGGCTGTAGATGACCTCGTGCACGTCCATCGCGCCACCGGAGTTGTCGAGCGGGGCGAGGCCGCGCGAGGTGAGGGCCGCGTTGACCTGCGCCAGACCGGCGGCGATGAGTGGCGCTGCCGCGCTGGTGCCCATGGAGTAGGTGACCCCCGCGCCCGTGTAGATGGGCACGAGCCACGTGGGCCAGCCGGCCAGCGCGGCGAGGTCTGGCGAGAGTCGACCAGTGGAACTGGGGGCGATACCGGCGACGGAGTCCTGGTAGTCCGGGCGCGTGGCAAACGCGCTGATGCCGCCGGTCGTGCCGATGCCGGGCCACTCGGTCACCCCGGCGACCCAGTCGCAGTCGCTGCCCATGTTCCAGTTGCGCCAGGTCACCGGCATGAGGGTCGCCCCAGGCACGTACGAGGTGGGAGTGATCGCTGCACCGTTCCACGTCGGCGGTGCCCACATGGTGCCTCCGACGGACAGGGCGTTCGCGCTCGTGGACGGCCACTGCGGCGCCATGACGTCGCGCACACCGCGCGTCCACGGTTGACAGCCGCCCGACCCTTCGTCACCGCTGCTGATCAAGGTGATGACGCCGGACGATGCGAGACCAGCCAGCACGATCTCTACGTCGGCGATGTACTCGTCCTGCTGGGCCGTCGTGGTGAGCCCCTCGAGCGTGAGCATGTAGCGCAGGGACTGCTCGAAGATCGCGTAGCTCATGGTGGCGATGCATCCGCCTGTCGGAGTGTCGAGCTGCGAGCGGCGCCACTGCGTGGGGTCGGAGCCGTCGAGCCCGCAGGCGTTGCCGGCGTTGACGAGGGCCGACAGGAAGTCCAGGCCGTCCGCGATCGTCGCGGTCTTGAGCGTGGTGTTCGCGGGCAGGAGCGCGGCGATGACGGTGAGGTCGAGGGTCGCCTCGCTGCCGAGGGCAGGAGCCGGATCGCCTGGATTCAGCACATCCGTCCAGGTCACCGGGTTCAGCCCGCAGAACTGCAGGAAGCTGCGCACATCTGCCTGGTCCACGCTTTGGCCGAGGGACACGACCACCACGGTCTGGGGGGCCGGGGTCGCCGAAACGGACACGGGCATCCCCACGACCGACCCGATCATGTCGGGGGTCAGGCCGAGCACGGAGCCGCCGAAGGAGACCTGACAGTCTGAATCGGTATACGCCGGAGCGGTGAATGTGTCGGCGGCACGTGCGGCGGGGATCGCACCCAGGGTCGCCAGCAGGAGGGCGCCGGGAGCCGCCGCGAGCCAGGTCCTGCGCGGGCCCATGAGGTCCCTTCGTCGAGGTGCGGCGAACACTATCCGCAGGGGCGGCAGGAGTTGCACCCGAGATAGTTGAAGTCTAAACTAATTACGACGAAGGAGGCCCTATGCCCGCCATCACCGCCGACACCCTGACATTGCCTCGCCTGACCGCCCTGCCGGTCGAGACCGGCCGCACCGTCACGTCGCTCACCACCGCGCCGCGCGGGTTCGAGGGCGAGGGCTTCCCTGTGCACCGTGCCTTCGCGGGCGTTCCGCTCGATGTCCTCGATCCGTTCATCCACATGGACCAGATGGGCGAGGTCGAGTACGGAGCGGGGGAGCCCAAGGGCACTCCGTGGCATCCGCACCGCGGATTCGAGACCTTCACCTACCTCATTGACGGGGAGTTCATCCACCAGGACTCCAACGGCGGCGGAGGCCTCATCCGTCCCGGCGGCACGCAGTACATGACCGCCGGTGACGGCATCCTGCACATCGAGACGCCGCCAGCGGAGCTCGTCGAGGCCGGCGGCCTCTTCCACGGCCTTCAGCTGTGGATCAACCTGCCGCGCGAGAAGAAGCGCATCGCCCCGCAGTACCAGGACCTGCAGGGCAATGACTTCTCACTGCTCTCCTCGACCGACGGCGGCGCACTCGTGCGGGTTCTCGCGGGCAGCATTGACGGCCACGCGGGGCCGGGCATCTCGCACACCCCGCTGGCCATCACGCACATCACCGTTGCTCCGGGTGCACAGGTCGTCGTGCCGTGGCCGTCGGAGTACAACGCCCTCGCCTACGCCCTCGCGGGCAAGGGCACGATCGGAGCCGAGCGCCGCCCCTTCTCCGCCGGACAGTTGGCCGTGCTGGAGCAGGGCGACTCCGTCGTCATCAGTGCCGACGATCGCCAGGAGTCGCGCTCGCCGAACCTCGAGGTCTTCCTGCTCGGTGGCGTGCCGCTGCGCGAGCCCGTCGCGGCCTACGGCCCCTTCGTCATGTGCACCAAGGCCGAACTGGTCGAGGCGTTCGAGGACTACCAGGCCGGGCGGCTGGGCACTGTCCCGGCCGATGCGATCCAGCCGCACCGTGCCGGGTGAAGTAGCGCTAGGACCGGGGAACCGAGGGCAGGGCGCGCCTATCCCCGCTGCCGCCGGTATGACTCGAGGTCGAAGTAGTCACGCCACAGGGCCACTCGACTATCGCGTACCTCGAAGACCGCCGCGATCGGAATCTCGATCCATCGGCCGTCGACGAGGAAGCGGTCGGTGCGCTCGTTCATGACGGTGTCACCGTTCTCGACCTGACGGTGAACAACCCATTCCACCTGCGATGCGGCAGCGGTCACTCCGCCCGAGAGCACGGAGCGCACACCGTCGGGGCCGAAGACCTTCCCGATCGGCACGTTGTCGTACTCGATGTCGTCGGTGACGAGTGCGCACACGGCATCGAGATCACGACGCTCGCAGGCCTCGATGAGCGCAGTGACGATGTCTCCGGGTGACAGGGACATCACGCGGGGCGACGATGCACGCGCACCGGAACCTCGATCATGCCGCGCAGGCCGAAGCTCGGACCGAAGCGGAGTGCGCCGGGATCGAGCACCTCGAGCGCGGTGACGTTCTCCGCCAGTGCGCGCAGCGCGGAGGCCGACTCGATGCGGGCGAGGCCGGCGCCGACACAGACGTGGATGCCGTGTCCGAAGGCCAGATGCTCCTTGACGTTCTCGCGCAGCGGATCGAACACGTCGGGATCCTCGAACACCTCCGGGTCGCGGTTCGCGGAGCCGTAGGCGAGGAACAGAGTCGACCCCTCGGGGATCGCCACGCCGCCGAACTCGGTGTCACAGGTGACCCGGCGCCAGAGCCCCATGACCGGCGAGGAGAAGCGGATGCCTTCCTCGACCAGGCCGCGGCGAAACGCCTCGTCGTCACGAATCCGATCCCAGACCTGCGGATCGCTCGCACGCATCTCGTCGATGCGGACAATCATGTCGGCGAGCGAACGAATCGTGGTCTCGTTGCCTGCGACAACGAGCTCGCGCACGAGCCAGACGAGCTCGGCGTTGGTCAGGGGCGTTTCGCCCTCCTCTGCCTGCACGAGCTGCGACAGCAGGTCATCGCCGGGGTTGGCCCGGCGATCGTCGAGGATGTCGCAGAACACCTGCTGGTACTCCAGGACGTCCCGTTCGACCTCGAGCCACCGCTCAGCGCTCAACTTGCCGCCTAGGGCGGCGTTCGACGAGTCCGACCAGCGGCGCAGGTCTGCGCGGTAGCGATCATCGACGCCGAGGATGCGCATGATCGCCCACACGGGCAATGGCACCGTGATGTTCTCCATCGCATCGACGACCTCGCCGTCGGGCAGGGCCGCTGCGATCTGATCAGCGACCTCGTCGACGAGGGGCTCCATCCACGCCAGGCCCCGCACGGTGAAGGAGCGGTTGACCATCTTGCGGTAGCGGCTGTGGTCGGGCGGGTCGTTGGTGCCGAGCGCGGGGCGGTAGGGGTAACCCTGCGCTCGCAGTGCCTCCACCTCGGCCGCCACCTCCGGGGGAGGAGTGTCGCGCCGGGCATGAGGCATGTTGTTGCTGAACCGCACCGGATCCATCAGCGCCTCGCGCACCAGTGACCACGTCGTCACGAAGAACAGGCCGGGCTGGTTGGGGATCTCGTACACCGGGGCCTGGTCGCGCAGGAGGGCGTAGGTGGGGAAAGGGTCCTGGTAGAAGGCGTCCGTGTGCGGGTCGATCCGGGGCATGGTCTCGGTCACAGTGCGACGTTAGGTGAGGCGGAGGCGATCGGCAACGCCTATGCGCGAACCCATCCACCGCCGTAGCCTTCGATCCATGACGGATGAGCCCACGCAGCGCAACGTCTTCGGGGAGCCGCTGGAGGTGTGCAGCCTGGAGCCGCTCACCGGCTTCTACCGGGACGGCCTCACCACCACAGGCCCTGATGACTTCGGCTCTCACACGGTCTGCACGGTGGTGACAGCGGAGTTCCTTGAGCACCAGCGCTCCGTCGGCAATGACCTGTCGACCCCCATGCCGATGTACGGGTTCCCGGGGCTCAAGCCCGGCGACCGCTGGGCCGTGTGTGCGTCGCGCTGGCTGCAGGCCTACCAGGACGGCGTGGCAGCCCCCGTCGTGCTCCGGGCCACGAACGAGGCCGCCCTTGACGCCGTGCCGCTTGAAGCCCTGAGCGAGCACGCGGCCGATGTTCCGGACGACCCCGGAATGCTCCTCGGCTGATCGCCCATCGCGTTATTCCCGGTGTCTGCCTAGATTGCCGGTATCTGCCTAGATTCCCGGTGTCTGCCTAGGCCGAGGCCGGGACATGACACCATGCGCAGGTGAAGCGACTCCTGCTGATGGGCCTGATCTCCGCCGTGACCACCGGACTCGTCCTCTCCGTCGGGGGTCCGGCCAGTGCCGCGGAGCCCGCCCGGCCCATGGCCGACAAGGCCGTGATCACGGGCACGGTCAATGACCTCATCCAGCGCATTCCCCCGGTGGAGCCCATCAAGGCCGGCTACAAGGGCACGTCCTCCTTCATCCCACCCTCCGTCGCTCGCGGCAAGGACGCCCGCGGCTGCAACCTGCGCCAGCGCATGCTCATCGATTCCGCCTGGGTCAAGCCCAAGGTCGGGCGCAAGTGCGTCCTCAAGGGCGGTGTGTGGTGGGTGGATCAGGGCACCAAGAAGGTCACGAAGGCCAAGGACGTCGCCTTCACCCCGATGCTCAGCCTCGCGAGTGCCTGGGGCCAGGGGGCCTCGCAGTGGACTGCCAAGCAGCGGCTGGCGTGGGCCACCCAGGTAGAGCGCCCCGGCCCGGCGACTCAGCAGACGCGTGCCAAGGCGGTCACGGGACTGGCCGCGACCCAGCAGCTGGTGTCGGCAGCCGAGTTGAAGAAGATCGAGGAACTTGTCGCACTCGATGACCTGGATTACTTGGCCACCGGCTACCTGATCTACTGCAACCGCGGCCTGTTCACGCTGCAGGCTATTACGTCGATGCCACAGCTTGTGAGTGTCTGCAGCTTGTCCCGTGAGTTCATCAACGCGATCCTCAACGCGGATGCGGATTTGCGGCCCCTTTGCTACGCGCAGGTATCTCGCATCTTCAACGTCGCGTCCTGGGGGCTGTCATTGCCTGCGAGCGACCTGGAGCTGTACGCGTACCTCGGTGACAAGTGCCAGAACTTCTCCCTCTTGTATGAGATCGCGAATGCCGCCCGCGCCAACGGTGTCATTCCGATCCCCTCGCCCACTCTCGTGCCGAGCGACATCACGGGCGCCGAGGGGGCAGGGATTCCCAATGCCGCGGAGTGGGTGGTCGACCTGCCATTCGAGAGCTACGGGGCGGTTCCGGCGTCGAGCACCATCGGAAAGGAGCTCTTCGGTGTTGCTGCCCCGGTCGACTGGGGAGATCCGGGCATTCCGACCGGCTACCTTCGGCTGTGGGACGCCGGCGTCTCGTGGCGGCAGATGCAGCCCTCTGCCGACAAGCCGATCGACTTCGAGAAGCTCGACCTGACGATGCAGATGGCCGATCGCATCGGCGCGAAGGTCATGTACGTTCTCGGCGACACGCCGGGCTGGGCGAATGGCGGCAAGAGCGGGGCGGTTCCGCCCACCGATCTCGAGGATGCCGCCAAGTTCATCGGCCAGGTCTGCGCTCGCTACAAGACGACGCCGATCGCCTCCTACGAGGTGTGGAACGAGGGCAACCTCACCACGTTCTGGACCGGGACGATGGAGGAGCTCGCGACGCTGACCAAGAAGGTGCGTGACGCCGTCAGGGCCTGCGGATCAGGGGCGCAGGTCTTCGCGTCCAGCACCGGAACCCGGGCGAGCAATGCGTTCGTCACGAACTACCCGGCCTACCTCAAGGCGCTCATGGCCCTTGGCTGGCCGGTCGACGGCTACACCGTCCACTCCTACCCGGCCGCGGACGGCGGGCCGGCCCAGCGGATCGAGGAGATCGCGCAGTTCAAGACCCTGCTCGCGCAGAACTCCGCGCCGGTTCTACCGATCTTCGACACCGAGCTCAACTACGGTCTCGCCGGCCTCCAGCAGGGTCGGCGGGCCATCGATCAGCGTGTGGGCGCTGCGTACCTGTCGCAGTCCTACATCCAGTCGGTGCAGTACGGGATCGACTCGCTGTTCTGGTTCCTGTGGACGCAGGGCGACTACGACAAGCTCGGCATCCAGCTGCACGCTGGCACGCCGCAGACCATCCAGGCGTGGAAGCAGACATACCAGTGGCTCGTCGGTCAGCGCATGACGCGCTGCGCGATCGGGAGTCTCGTGCAGGCGTGCCAGATGAGCGGGCCCAAGGGCGACTACACCCTCCTGTGGGCCATGGCAGATACGAATGTCACGGTCGACGTCACCGGCTTGGGCACCACTGTGGAGAACCTGGACGGTTCGAGGACGGCGGTCGCCTCCAATGGCCGGATCAAGGTGGGGATTGCACCGGTGGCGGTGCGGTCCTAGAACGCGCCTGCGATAGTTGCCGCCATGGCCCCGCGCACGGTGATGTTCCTGCGTCACGGCGAGAAGCCCGGCGAGAACGGGCCTCCGCTGGGTGTCGACCAGCACGGTCAGGCCGACCCGCACTCGTTGTCGGTGCGGGGCTGGACGCGTGCGGGTGCGCTGGCAGCGCTGTTCGATCATGTTCCCTCGCCCGAGCGCGCAGGGCTCGCCCGTCCGCAGCGGGTGCTCGCGACGAAGCCGAGCCACGAGTATCGAAGCAAGCGTGAGCGTGACACTGCCGAGCCCACCGCGGCCAGGCTCGGTATCGAGATCGAGGATGGTTTCACGCACAAGGATGCCGCGGATGCAGCGCGCAGCATTCTCGCCGACACCCGAGACACCATGGTGGTGTGGCACCACGGGAGCCTGCCGGAGTTGCTCTCGCACTTCCCGGTGAGCAACGCCACGGACATCCCTGCCCAGTGGCCGGAGGATCGCTTCGACCTCGTGTGGATCCTCACCGCGGATGACAACGGGAAGTTCACCTTCTCGTCAGAGCCTCAGGACCTACTCTCGGACGACGCGCCGATCCATCCATGACGGATCGGGTGGATCCGCTGGCCGGGGCTCGAGCGGCACTGGACGCTGGGCGAGCCGACGAAGCCCTGCAACGTGCCTGGCAGGCCACCATGCCAGCCGTCCTGCGCCAGGACGATGAGAGCCTGAGTCGTGCAGTGCAGTTCGCCGAGGCGATTGCGGCCGAGACCTCCGGGGCGACGAGGCGGCAGGCCCTCGAGAACGCGGCCTACTGGGCGGCCTGTGTCGACTCCCCGCGCGCTGACCAGGGGAGCGCATGGTCCGTCAAGCGGTGGTTCGAACGAACTCCGAAGGAGTAGCGCACCCGCTGGCTCACTCGCAGGCGACACCGTCTCCGTCACCATCCATGTGGCTGTTCACCGAGTACAGACCCGGGCTGGTGTCGCGGCGGATCGGCGTGACACCAGCCGCGCGGGCCTCGGTGCAGTTCCGGTAGCGCGCTGCCGAGGTCCCGTTGCCGCTGATCGCCTGTCCGCCGATGCTGGGTGCTGGATCGGGCAGGGTGCCGTCTCTAGGCACTCGCTGCAGGGGACACGGTGCCAGCACTCGCTCGATCGCCGACTTCTCCGCGGATGTCACCCAGAGTCGGTACTTGGCCTTCACCGCCACCTGCCGAGCCACATAGGCGCAGCGGAACGCCTTGTTCGAAGGCAGCCACGTGGCTGCGTCGCCGTCCTGCTTCTGCCGATTGGCGGATGCTGACACGGCGAGCAGGTTGAGCGGATCGTTCGCAAACTGGATTCGGTTCAGCGGGCTGAGCTGTTGGGCACCGGTGGCCCATGCGTTGCCGAGGGCAACCACGTGATCGATGTCGACCATGCTGCGGCCACGCACGTAGGAGAGAGGCCGACCAGTGAAGGGATCGGGATAGAGCACCCCGGACATCACGCTGCAGCGACTGCTCATCACGCGCTCCACAAGGTCACGCTGAAGAATGTCCTGGCGCGCGTCGCATCCGTTGCCGTCGACGTCGGCCCAGTCTCCGCCGAAGAGATCCCGGCTGTAGCCGGTCATCGGCGCACGGCCCTTGACGGGCAGGGTGTCGAGCACGGCGAGCGCGGTACCTGCAGGCGCTTGGGGCTCTGCGGCGGCGGCGAGCGGAAGTCCTGTCGGCACGGCGAGACCGATCCCGATGAGCAGCGCCACGACTCGTCCCCTCATGGGAACCATCGTCACCCCCGTCGACCTGTTGCCGCCGCCAGTATGTCAGCGGGGGAGGTGCGCCTCTCTTGACTCACCCGCGGGACCAGCGCCAGGCGCACTGTGTATAACCGTGTCATGCCCACGACACCGCAGGCCAACATTCCGAGGGTCAGGTCCCTGGAGCGCATCGTCGACGCGCAGTGGTTCCAGATGTTCATCAGTGGCGTGATCGTCCTCAACGCGATCGTGCTCGGTGCCGAGACGTATGTGGATCCCGCCTCGCCTGGCTTCACCGTCCTGATGCGGTTGAACGATGCGTTCTATCTCGTCTTTCTGGCCGAGCTCATCCTTCGGCTTCTCTCGTACGGCAAGCGGCCCTGGAACTTCTTCCGCTCCGGATGGAACATCTTCGACTTCATCGTCATCGGTGCAGCGCTCGTCCCCGCTCTCCGTGCCCAGGCGGAGGTGCTGCGACTGCTCAGGCTGGCGCGCATCGTCCGACTGCTTCGCTTCCTCCCCGACGCGCGTGTGCTGATCGCGACGATGGGGAAGGCCCTGCCGTCGGTCTTCTCCATGGTCGTTCTCGTGATCCTGATCCTGTTCATCTACGGGATGATCGGCGTTGTTGTCTTCGGAGAGGCCCTGCCGACCGAGTGGGGCAACATCGGCTCGGCCATGATGACGCTCTTCATCCTGCTCACCCTCGAGAACTTCCCGACCTACCTCGATCAGGCGCAGGCAGTCTCCCCACTCGCATCTGTCTTCTTCCTGTCCTACGTGCTCATCGCGGCCTTCGTCGTCCTCAATCTCGTTCTCGGCATCGTGATCGGAGCCATGGAGGAGGCGCGGGAGGAGGAGCGGGACCGGCTGCGCAAGGAGGAGAAGGGCGAGCACGTGACCGTGATCGAGATGCTCGAGGAGATGCGCAAGCAGCTTGTGGAGGTCGAGCGGGAGGTGCGCGATCTGGGCCGAGAGCGCTAGCGAAGGATATCGACGGGGGGGAAATCCCCTGCTACCGTGGGGAAACCAGCGAATTCCCCGATGTCCGCGAGGAGCGAAGCGTGACACTCTTGACCAGCGTCGAGCGCGATCCCGTTGTGGCTGAAGCCCCCGGACGCGACCTCAAGCGCCTCCTCTGGCCCGTCACCCTCGTCATGCCCCTGCTTCCACTGGTGGCGATGGGGCTGTTCGCGCTCACCGGCAACGGGATCTGGCTCTGGCTCGGACCAATCGTCTTCCTCGTTCTGGTGCCGGTGCTCGATGCCGTCCTGGGGCTGAATCCGAGCGGATCACCTGACGAGGTCATCGAGGAACTCAGTCGCGACCGCTTCTACCGCTGGCAGGCTTTCGTCATCCTCCCCCTGCAGTACGTCGGATTCCTCGCCGGCATGTGGCTCATCGCTCGCGGTGACCTCCTGCTCAGCGAGCAGGTGGGCACGGCGGTCACCGTCGGCTTCATCGTCATCCTGGGCTTCAACTCAGCACACGAGCTCGGTCACGCGCGGGCGTCCGTGGAGCGTTGGCTCTCGAAGATCGCGCTGGCCCAGTGCGGCTACGGTCACTTCTACACCGAGCACAACCGTGGGCATCACGTGCGCGTCGCGACCCCGAACGACCCGACCAGCAGTCGCCTCGGCGAGAGCTATTACGCGTTCCTCGTCCGCGCCGCTTCCGGCTCGCTCCGTGGTGCATGGAGGATCGAGAGTCGTCGCTGCGCGCGCAAGGGGCATCGGGCCTTCAGCCTCCACAACGATGTCGTGAACTCCTGGCTCATGACGGCTGCGCTCTGGGTCGGCGTCCTCGTGTGGCTGGGGTGGTCGGTCCTGCCCTTCCTCGTCATCCAGGCGGTGGTGGCGATCGCCCTGCTCGAGGCGGTCAACTACCTCGAGCACTACGCCATGCTCCGGCAGCGGATCGTCTCTAACGGCCGGGAGAAGTACGAACCGGTGCGCCCCCGCCACAGCTGGAACTCGGACAGCGTCATGACGCACGTACTGCTGTACCGCCTGCAGCGTCACGGTGAGCATCACACGAACGAACTGAGGCGCCCCGAGGCGCTGCGTGATGTCGAGGAGTCGCCTGTGCTGCCGACGGGCTATTCAGGCATGATCCTGCTCGCCCTGGTGCCTCCCCTGTGGCGCAAGGTCATGGATCCTCGTGTCGCCGCTCTCTACGACGGGGATCTGTCGCGGGCGAATATCCAGCCGTCCCAGCGCCACCACTACCTGTCTGGAGTCGGGACGCCGCGGTAGTCGAGAAGCCCGGGCGGACCGTGCGTCGTGGCAGAGGTCAGCCGTCCCGTCGACGAAGGTCGTCCGCCTGCGCCTTGAGGCGCCGGAAGTATTCGGACTCGGTGATCTGCTCCACCTCGGAGTCGACGCGTGATCGGTCGATCTGGATGGTCAACTGCTGCACCTGCTCGCGCAGGCGGGCCTCGCGCTCGACGACCTCAGTGCCCATGCGCTGAAAGGCCCTGGCGAGCTCACCGACCTCGTCCGACCGGGTGGACGCGGCGTCCAGGCGCGAGGGATCGAAGGAGCCGTCGGCCAGGCCCACGGCCGCCGCTGTGATGTCGTCGACGGGTTTGGTGATGCGTCGGCTCAGCAGGATTCCGAAGGCGAGCCCCAGGAGCAGGACGGCCACGCTGAGCAGGATCAGCTGGCCGGCCAGGCTGCGCCCCGGTGCTTCGAGGCGCTGCTCCGGCACTGCGGACACGAGGATCCAGTCGGGATCGCCCCCGGTCGTCGATACGCGCACGGACCAGTCCTCGACGACCTCGTCCACCCAGGGGGCGCTCACTCGCAGCGTCGTCTCCGTGCCCGGCTTCGACGGTGCGGCTCGCTGGATCTCCTCCAGCGCGGCCTGACCTGTGCCGTTGGCGCCGGCCGACCTAACAGCGGGGTTGGCCGTTGCCACGACCTCCCCGTCCTGATCGAGGATGAAGAAGAATCCGTCCTCGGCGAAAGTGATGTCCGCGAAGATCGTCTCGAGGTCCGACTGCACGCCGAGCACCTGCTCAGCCACGTCGGCATCGATGTCGTCGACGTAGACACCGGTGCCGATGATCCAGTCCCAGGGCTCGTAGTGGAACACGTAGCCGATCTTGGGACTCGGTTCTGCGCCGTCGAGTCGCTCCCACCGGTAGTTGACGTAGCCACTGCCCTCGTTGAGGGCGACATCACGGATCTCCTGCAGCACGTAGACGCCGTCGGCATCCTGCAGATCCGTCAGGTTGCGCCCCTCGAATCGCTCGTCGGGATGGGCGATGGCCGTGAGGTCACGGTCGTAGGTGAAGAAGTAGTCGTCGTTCCCGAAGCGAACCGACCGCAGCAGGTCCAGGGCCCTCTTCTGCGCCTCCTCCCGCGTCAGCTCGCCGGAGTCCGCAGCCGTGCGAAGTACGTCCAGCGCGACGACAAGAGGAGCGGACACCTCCTTGATGAGGGACTTGCGCCGCTCGAGGGTCTGGTCGCGGTAGCGGGCGATTGCCGCGTACTCCGACTGGATCCCGGCGGCCACGGAGGCGTGGACGTTGCCCGCACCCTCCTCGGACTGCAGGAAGAGCTGGGACTGGATCGAGCGCACGGCGAAAGCCGTGGTGACGACGGCGGAGATGATCAGCAGCACGGCGAGGAGGATCGACACCCGCCATGACAGGGAGAGTCTCCTTGTACGCGTGGCCACGGGGCCCATCATCCCCCTCCTGCACCCGCGCCTACCCCTTTCGGGTCATTCGCTCGACTCTGGCCTGCGAGGCCGGCAGGTCTCGACGGATGGGGGAGGGTCCTGCTTCACTGGAGGGCAGGAGAGGAGGGGTGATGGCCAGCATCGAGCAGGACGCGGTCACCGGCGATGTCGCCTGGCGTGACCGCAAGCGGCTGCTGTGGCCCGTCGCGCTCGTGATGCCCCTCCTTCCCCTCGCGGCGGCCGGCCTCTTCACCCTCACCGACAACGGCGTGTGGCTGTGGCTCGGCCCCATCGTCATCCTCGGTGTTGTGCCCGTGCTCGACGCGATTGCCGGGCTTGACCCGAGCAACCCGTCGGACGACGTGATCGAGCGCCTCAGCCGCGATCGCTACTACCGCTGGCTGACCTATCTGTTCCTCCCGCTGCAGTACGTCGGCTTCCTCGCGGGCATGTGGCTGATCGCCCGCGGTGACCTCCTGCTCAGCGAGCAGATCGGCATGGCTGTAACCGTCGGCTTCATCGGCGGACTCGGCATCAATACCGCCCATGAGCTCGGCCACAAGCGCGAGTCGGTCGAGCGCTGGCTGTCGAAGATCGCGCTAGCGCAGAGCGCATACGGCCACTTCTACATCGAGCACAACCGAGGCCATCACGTGCGTGTGGCGACTCCCGCGGATCCCGCCAGCAGTCGGCTCGGCGAGAGCTATTACGCGTTCTGGCCCCGGACCGTGTTCGGATCCCTGCGCAGCGCCTGGACCCTGGAGAGCCGCCGTTGTGCCAGGAGCGGCCACGGGCCCCTCCGTATCGACAACGACGTCGTCAACTCGTGGCTCATGACCGCTGGGCTCTGGATCGCGGTCGTGGTGTGGCTCGGGTGGTCTGTCGTGCCCTTCCTGGTCATCCAGGCCCTCGTCGCGATCTCGCTGCTGGAGGCGGTCAACTACCTCGAGCACTACGGAATGCTGCGGCAGAAGGTCGTCTCGAACGGACGCGAGAGGTACGAGCAGATCCGCCCGCGCCACAGCTGGAACTCCAACAACGTCGCCACCAACATCCTGCTGTACCACCTCCAGCGCCACAGCGATCATCACGCGAATCCGACGCGGCGCTACCAGGCCCTGCGCGACGATGACGAGGCACCCGCCCTGCCCACGGGCTATGCAGGCATGATCCTGCTGGCTCTCGTCCCACCCCTGTGGCGCTCGGTGATGGATCCGCGAGTCTCAGCCCACTATGGCGGCGATCTCGCTCTCGCCAACGTTCAGCCGAGCAAGCGCCATCGCTACGCGGTCGCAACGCGTGCAATCGCCGTGGATGACCGAGGCGGCCTGTCTAATGCGCAGGTGGGTGCGCGGATTCACGCCTGCCCCTGCTGCGGCTACACCTATGACGAGGTCGTTGGAGCGCCGCGCGAGGGGTTCCCGCCCGGAACCCCGTGGTCCGAGCTCCCGGACGACTGGCACTGCCCGGACTGCGGCGTTCGCGACAAGGTCGACTTCGTCGCGCGCGCCTGACGGACGCCATCCCATGCCCTCCCTGGACGACGACGCGGTCATCACCTACACGTTCCATGACTCTTCGGTGCCGCCGCGCTACCACCGCAGCGTGACCCTGACGGTGACGAGGCAGACAGCGCGCATGGTGGTCGACAGCTACGGCACCGTGCTGGCGGACGAGACGCGTGAGACGCCGGACGCCGTCTGGCGTGGCCTTGCCGAGGCTCTCCCAATGATCGAGGGCCGGTCCGTCGAGGTCCCAGCGCAGGGCTGCACCGGGGGCACGCGAATCGACGTCTTCATCGACACGGGCGGCACCCGCGTGGTCGACCTGCGCCCGGAATTCTGCGGCGGAGCCAATGCCGACCTGCGGGACCTCGTCCGCACCTGGGTCGCGCCGGCCCTGGCCCTGTTCCCTCCGGTCAGCGAGCTCGCACCCGAGGGTGAGTAGTCGCCACCGCTGTGCAGGGCTACGGTGCCTGCATGAGTCGTCTTCGTGTTCTCAGCGCCTCGACAGCGGCTGCGGTCTGCCTGACCCTCATCGCCGTCGGACCACGAGCGAACGCTCAGGAGCCCGCTGCACCCCAGGCACCCTCCGATGTGTCTGCCCGGGTGGTCGACGGAGGCGTCCGGGTGTCGTGGAGCCCGCCCTCGTCGTCTGATCCGGCAGTCACCCACTACGTGGTCCACGCCGGACAGGGTTCGTGTCCGGTGACCGTCGACGCGAAGGCCCGAAGCGCCGTGATGCCCGTCGTGAGGGGGCAGCGAATGATCACGCCCAGGGTGCAGGCCGTCAACGTGCTGGGCTACTCCTCGGATGCACCCGTAGGGAGGTCGGTCGACGTGCGCGGTCAAGCGAGCGGCGATTACGCCAATCTGCAGGTCCTGGAGTTCAGCGACTTCCACGGAGCACTCGAGGACACCGACGGCGCCATCGGTGCGGCGACCCTGGTGAGTGCGTTCGAGCGCGATCGCCGCGCGGTTCCGCGGACCCTGACGGTGTCTGCGGGTGACAACTTCGGTGCCTCGCCGGCGATCTCCGCCCAGTTCGACGAGATCCCCACGATCGAGGCCCTCAACCTCATGGGGCTGCAGGTCTCGACGACGGGCAACCACGAGCATGACCGGCCGCTGGAGCACCTGCGCAGAATGGTCGATGCCTCGGATTTCGACTGGGTCGTCTCCAACTACAGCACCCTTGCTCCCCTCCAGACGGGCAAGCGCAAGGTCCGGGCATTCACCGTGCGCGACATCGACGGGGTGAAGGTCGGCGTCGTGGGCATGAACACCGAGGACACCGCTGCGGTCACGGCGCCCGGCAATCTCAGCTTCGGCCCGTCGGGACGCAGGACGATCACGATCTCGCCGAAGCCAGGCGTGGTGAACAGGCGCATCGCAGCGGCTCGCGCTGCCGGGGCCGAGGTGGTGATCGCTGCGCTGCACCAGGGGTGGCAGGCGAATGTCGGAGGTATCCCCACGGGGCGACTCATCGAGGTGACGCGCGGCCTGCGGGGCGCTGACCTCGCCTTCGGGGGCCACACGCACCAGACCTTCACCTCCATCGTGGGCGACACCCCGGTCGCCCAGACCCGGAACTCCGGTCAGGAGTACACGCGCACGCAGCTCTGCATCGATCAGCGCACCGGCACCGTCGTGGGCGCGGCAACGGAGGTGGTCACGGAGGCGATGCTGGCCGGGGTCGTGCCGGATCCGAAGACCGCTGCGATGGTCCAGGACTACAAGGATCAGGTCAGCGCGAAACTCGATCGCAAGATCGGGGTCGTCGACGGAACCTTCCCGCGCGGCGGCGTTCCACCGGTGGAGCGGTCGGGGGAGACCGCGCTGGGTGACTACGTGGCGGATGCCCTTCGCGCGAAGTACGGCACCGAGCTCGCCCTCCTGACCGGCGGAGGGATCCGTGACACCTTCCCGGCGAGGGGGTACGAGCCCGCGGATCCGTCGCTGCGACGTCCGTCGCAGGGCAGCAGCGGGCCCTACGACGTCACCCTGGGCGATGCGCTCAGCTTGTTCCCTTTCACCAACTCGATCATGACCACGAAGGTCTCGGGGCGAAACCTCTGGGCTGCGCTCGAGAACGGCGTTTCCGGATATCCATCAGACGGGCGCTTTCCGCAGATCAGCGGATTCCGGTTCGCGTTCGATCCTGCGCGGCCGGTGGGTCAACGCATCATCTCCGTGACGACGACGGATGGGCGCTCGATCGCGGCGGATGACACCACGTACTCGCTGACCACCATCGACTTCCTGGTGAATGGCGGCGATGACTACCGTGGGCGGTTCTCACCGGAGAGCGCGGTCGTGCGCGACGTCCTCGCAGATGCCTTTGCCGCAGCGGTGAGTGCAGATTCGGCAGCCAACGGGTTTGTGCGCATCCCGGCTCTGGACGGCAGGATCACCCGCGTGGGATAGGGGTCTCGCGTCCTTTGTCCTCAGCGGCGAAGGCGTAGTCTGGCGTGCGCTGTGACAAGCGCGAGAGCCGTCATCGGGATGGCTCTCTCAGAAGGGACACATCTGTGACGACAAAGCTCACCACCAGCATGGCCGCTCTGGCAGGAGTAGGACTCGTAGCAGCGTCGTTGGCGCTGGCTGCGCCGGCATCGGCCTACGACGGCAAGACGACCCTGAATGCCGGCAACGGAACGGTCGGCGTGAACCAGGTGCTCACCGCCACGTACGTCTCCTACGACGCCACCACATCCTGTGATGACGAGCCAGGTGTCGTGAGCTTCGACTTCCAGCTCGGCAACGGCAACGATCTGGGCACCATCGCGGGCACCTGCACGCCGGTGAGCAACGGCTCCTTCACCCCCGTCGCCACGTGGACGGCGACGATGAACTGGACGCCGACGACGAGCGGCTCCGTCACCCTGGTCGTGAACGCCCTCGAGCAGCTGATGGGCGGCTCGCCCACGGTGGGCTCGACCTCCAGGCGAGTGAACATCGCGGCGGCCCAGCCCTCGGGCGCTCCTTCCAAGCCGCAGAACCTGAAGGTCACAGGCGTCTCGACGAATGCCGTGTCCTTGAACTGGAGTGCGCCGAGCAGCAGCGGTGGCTCACCCGTCTCCGGCTACACGGTGAAGTGGACCGGCCCCACGAGCGGTCAGCTCACGGTGCAGGCAACCAACGCCAACGTCGGCACCCTGTCGGCGGGGTCGACCTACACGTTCAGCGTCTCCGCCGCGAACGCCCAGGGCTGGAGCGACTGGGTGAGCGTCACGCAGAACACCGCTAATGCCCCGACCCCTCCGCCGGTTCAGCAGCAGACGCTGTCGGGCCCGCTGTGGGCGGGAGGCGGCCCGAAGGTCATCAGCGGTCAGTGGAGAAGCTTCAGCAACACGTCGAACCTCGATACGAACGCCGGCCGTGAGGCGCAGTTGAGTGCGATCAACCGGTCGTCCACGATCAAGTCGGTCTCATTCCGATACGACGGCGACAACGCTCAGGTGATCGCCGTGCTGAAGCCCGGAGCCAAGAAGGGCTCCTTCACGCTTCGGGCATTCTCTCCTGCACTGCCGGGCTTCACGGCCATGAGCATGACGCGCGTCATCAAGGTCGTGAGGTAGCCGAAGTACTGAGGTAAGTCCATGAGGAAGGCCCCCCGAGAGATCGGGGGGCCTTCCTCATGAGAGCGGGTGACGAGATTTGTACTCGCGCTGCGGCAACTTCACTTCCCGCCGCCCGTTCAGCAGATTCCGACACTCCTGGCCTCTGCACACGTTCAACGCCTGCTTAGGCGCAGGCGAAGGTCTGGATCCGCGAAGAGCAGCGGATCGTGAGCTACGGCGACGGAGTTGACCTGCGAGGAGACCACCCAGCGACGCGCGATGAGCGCCAGCGCCAGCGCCCCCTCGAATGATGCGAGATGGACGCCGAGGCACACCTTTGGCCCGGTGCTGAACGGCAGGTATGCCCCTCGTTGATCCGGCGTCATCACCCCGGGTCGATGCCGGCCCGGACGGAACTCGGCCGGAGCCTCGTAGGTCGACGCCGCGTGATGCGGGATCCAGCTACTGAAGACGATCGGGAGGCCTACCGGGAGGTCAACGCCGTCCAGGTTGAAGTCACCGACGACGGTACGGTCCATGAGGTCGCCGACCGGGTAGAGCCGGAGCGTCTCGGTGATCACTTCCGCGCTCAGTGGTGCGCGCTCCTCGAACGCGGCGTGGAATTCGTCATCCAGCGGGATGTTCATGACCTCGCGAGCGAGAGCCTGCTGGACGTCGTCGTGGGTCGCGAGGAGCCACAGGGCGAAGACTAGGGTGTTGGCTGTGGTCTTGTGTCCGGCGTAGATCAGGCCCACGAGTTCGTCGCGCAGTTCGCGGTCGCTCAGGCTCTCGCCGTCAGATGTGGAGGCGGCCACGATGTGGCTGAGGAGGTCATCGCGCGGCTCTCCTCGCCGATCGGCGATGACTCCGACGATGAACGAGTCGAGGTCGGCGAGCGCATCCTCGAACTCCTTGCGGCTCCGGGGGTCGTAGGTGGCGTCTTGGCTGATGGCGACGAAGGCCGCGTTGCGCTCGTCATCGAAGGCGTGGATCACCTCGCGGAACTCCCGATGGTCACCGGAGAACAACGTGACGCCGATGACATCGAGGATGAGGTTCGTAATCGCCTCCGTGACGTTGAATTCTGGGGTCGGCTCCCACGCACTCATCCCCTCATCAAGGGATCGCTGGATGAGCAGGCCCAACTGCCGCACGCCTCGGTGGGTCAGTGGGCGCTGGAGGACCCGACGGCGGCCGCGCCACGAATCACCGAAGTTCACGGTGAGGGCATTGCCCAGACCACCCGCCTTCTCGAAGCCGCGGATGAGAGGTCCAAGCCCGACCTGGGAGAACGGCGCCATGAGGGTCGCCCGCATGAGGCTGGGATCATTGAGCCAGAGGGCTTCCTCGCCATTGAGCGAGAACCGGAACATCGCCTCTCGAGCCTGGGCCATACCAATGAACTCCCGCCACTGGCCGACAGGATGCGGCATGTCGGCGTACTGCGGAACAGCGTCGATGGTTGCCACGTGCTCGCCTCTCATTGGGGTGGGCCGGGTGCGGAATCCAAGTCTGCGCCCTGCTCGCAAACCGGTGGACGAGTTCTGATGAAAGGTCATGTGACGTTGATGCCCGACCGGAATCAACGCCCTACCGGCATCCTTCCTGTGCAACCCGGAGTCGACGTAGCGTGCTCTCAGGGAAGTCATGGTAGAGGGAGTGCGGCATGAGCGAACGCAGTAGCAGCCCGCACTCGGCCGCCATCATCATCGTGGGCAGCGAGATCGTCGAGGGGACAGTGGCCGATGAGAACGGCCAATGGTTGACCCAGCGACTGCAGGACCGGGGTATATGGCCGCGCATGTTGGTCTCGATTTCGGACGAGGTCGCCCTCATCGCGCAGGCCGTCCGGTCAGCCTGTGCAAGCGTCAACTACGTCGTAGTCAGTGGAGGCCTCGGCTGCACTCCTGATGACGTCACCAGGGTCGCAGTGGCGTCCGCTTTCGGAGTGCCCCTGCGTGTCGACGTCGAGCAGGTCGACATCCTCGAGCGCCAGTCTGCCTGGGCCCACGGGGAGCTCGCTCGCGCAGCTGCCACGCTGCCGCATGGTGGCCAGATCATCGTCGGCCACGACGACGGCGTTCGCGGATTCCTCATCGAGAACGTCCTCGTGCTTCCGGGGAATCCTCCCGAGATGCAGGCAATGTTCGAGTCGTTCATCCGCGACCACCCCCCGCCGGCGGCGCCGATTTGCCGAACGACACTGTCGTTCGCTGGCACTGAGGACGCTCTGCGGGCGACGCTCGGGGAGTTCGAGTTGGCGTTTCCTGAGGTCGAGCTCGGGTCGTACGCGGACCCGACGCGGGCTCCGGCCCGCGTTACCCTTGTGCTTCGTTCCCGTGACCAGCGCCTGCTTATCGATGCGTGCACGTGGTTCGATCGCACCGGCCTTCGGTCCAGGGAGTATGCATGAGCAGCAGAGTCGCGGTGATCACCGGAGGCGCAAGCGGTCTCGGCCTGGCCATCGCCCGGGCGCTGGGGTCGGATGGCTGGTCGGTCGCCCTGCTGGAC
>Ga0315906_10003110_pt1 | contig 22243 bp, 17 predicted proteins | sample LakEriMetagenome_4_FD_203526 | JGI IMG/M metagenome (GOLD analysis project Ga0315906, IMG submission 203526) | Freshwater fungal communities from buoy surface, Lake Erie, Ohio, United States - Buoy 2 MA122 | ecosystem: Environmental > Aquatic > Freshwater > Lake > Lake biofilm | place: USA...
TGATTCTCGCCCACTTCGAGCTGGGTTGTGTCGTAAAAGGCCTGCGTGATCCCCCAGACCGTACCGAGCAGCCCCAACAGCGGGGCAACCGCCGCGCACCAGGTGAGCCAGGAGACCGGCTGCTGCAGGCGAATCGCATTGCGCTGGGCGGCATCTTGCAGTGTCTGCTCCAGTTCGGCATGAGGTCGCCCCACCTTGAGCAGTACCTTGCGCAGCACGGTCGAGGCACTCGAGGGCAGTGACTGGCAAATTCGATAAGCATCGCGCGGGTCGAGCCCGCCTGGCTGTTCACACAATTGTCCCAACCGCGCGAGCAAGCGATCGGGGAGTTGCCGATCGCGGCGCAAGACCAGTCCCCGCTCAATCGCCAAGGCGACGACCGCAACGCTGATCAGACCCAGGGGGATCATGAACCAACCGCCGAGCACCAGCAGCTGGAGAAAATTCATCCCGCTGCGGCTCGGGCTGTTTCGCTCGGCTGCCGAGGTCTCGCCCACTGGAGCCTGCTCGCTACCGTTGCTCGCCTGCTCGCTGCCGATCCTTGATGCGGCGGCTTGCTCCACCGCGGGGGGGGCAGAATTCACCGCTGCGGGCGGGTTCTCCTGGGCGGATACCCCCTTCGGCGAGAGGCCGATTCCCGCGGCCCCCAGGCAGAGCAGCCAGAGGACAATTCGCCACCGCTTTGCAGCGTACATCAGGCACTCTCCCGTCAAGTCGCAGATCCAAAGTTCCCGGCCAAAACCCCGACGCCGCTCATTCCGTTTCCCCAGTCCTCAAACCGAGGCTGGCCAACAGGCCCTCGGGCAAGCCCTCAGGGCAGGATTACTTGCTCCTCTGAACCTGCAGCTGTTTGAGCTTCTCCAACTCTACGCGGGCATCGCCTGCCAAGCGGTCGTTCGGGTACTTCGCCAACAGGTATTCGAACCACTTGATCGATTCTTCAATCAGTTTCTGCCGCAACTCCGGAGTGGCAGCCGTTCCGACCTGCACGAATTGACTGCGGGCCAGTTCATAAGCGGCAAACGCCTGCCACGGGTCGATGTCGGCGTCTTCCGCTTCGCCGCCAAATCCGTAGATCACCTGCTTGAACTTTCGGGAAGCCTCTTCAAATTTCTTCTGACCAAACAGGGCCTCGCCGAGCATGCAGGTGGCTCGGGCCCCGGTTTTGTCGATGCTCGCCGAAGCCCGCGTCCAGGCTTCGACCGCGGGTTCCATTTGCCCCAGTTGTTGATAGGCATTCCCCAGCTCAAGGGCCGCGTCGAGTTTCAGCCCTGGGTCCGCAGCCGAGTCATCAGCCAGTTCCTTCGCGAGTTCCAGCGCTCCCTGATAGTCCTTCTGCTTGTTGGCCGCCTGAGCCGCATGGAGCAGAGTCAACCAGCGATTCTCAGGCTTGATGCGCGTGCTCGTTTCCAGCATTGGTTTAAACGCGCGGTAAGCAGTCAGGGCCGAGTCGTACTGTTTGGCTTCGAACAGTGACTCGCCCACCATGAACATGCCGTCGGCATGCAACTCTCCTTGCGGATATTCCTTGATCTGCTGCTGGAAGGTCGCCAGAGAACGGGCAAAATCCTTGCCTCGGAATTGTGCGAAACCGAGCTTGTAAAGCGCTCGCTCACCGAGATTAGCGGCGGGCTTGGCGGCGAGGCATTTCTCGTACCAGCCCGAAGCTTCTCCGAATTTGCCCGCCGAGTAGTCGCGCTCACCCAGCTGGAAACAGGCATCGGCCGCCAGTGGGCTTTGCGGGAAGTCCTTTGCCAACCGCTCAAACTCGATGTTGGCCGCCTCGGGCGCGTTATTTTCGCGATGAGCCCAAGCCAGTTCGTAGTGCACCCGGTCGGCAATCTCTTTCGCTTCGGGCAGCGAAGCCAACTCCTGCCAGACGACAATCGCCTCGGACCAGCGCTTGAGGTCTCCCAAAACCAGGCCGCGTTCATACTTGGCATCGAGAACACGCGGGTGGTTCGCCTGAGTTTTCAGGAATTGATCCAGCGCCGCGAGTGCCGCCGCAGGGTCACCCGCTTGCCGTTCCACCGCCGCCGCGCCGAGGAGCGCCAGCGGGGCCAACTCGTGCTGAGAGTAATCAGCAACCACCGCGGCAAATCGGGTCCGCGCCTCGGCCAGATTGGCAGCGCGCGACGGGGCATCGCGCGACGGGGCATCGCTTTCGGCCGGGGCAAGTTTCGCGAGACACCAGGCGCTGTCGTACAGCGCGTGCGGCTTCAAGTCGGCGTTTGCCGCGGGCAAGAGGCGATTGTATCGCTCCAATGCGAGGGCGTATTCACCGGCGGAGAAGGCCTGCTTGGCCAGGCGCAACTCTGCGTCGACAGCCGACTGATGCTCCGGGAATTGCCGCTTCAGTTCGGCGAGTGTCAACTCAGCGGCCTGCCGGTCACCCTTGGCTGTTTGGGCCTGCGCAAGCAGCGCGAGCGTCTCCGGCGCTCGTCGCCAGGCACCGCTCGCAGTCCGTGATTGATCGAGCGCGGCGATCGCTCCATCGACTTGTTTCAATTGCAGACGGCTGGCTCCCGTCCAGTGCCAGGCTTCGGCGGCCAATTGTTTGTCAGCCAGTGTGGGGGCGAGCGCGGCGAGACTGGTCGCCGCCGACTCGTACTCGCCTCGCAGGAAGCGGGTCAAACCGCGGCGCACCTGCCAGGCAGGTTGCTTGGGGTTGTTCGGAAATTCGTTGACTAAACGCTCGAGCACGGCGGTGGCTGGGTCGAGTTGCTCCTGGCCGAGCAATGCGTCGGCACGGACCTCGAGAATATCCGGCAGGAAGGCTCCCTTGGGAAAATCCTGCTCATAACGGGCGCACAACTGGATCGCCTCATTCAAATTCCGCAATTCAAGCTGGGCGAATGCCGCGTTGTACAGGGCCGACTCGGCGATGCGGCTGCCAGCCCCTTTATTGACCGCGACAAGGTAGAGTTCGGGTGCGCGCTTCCGCAGCTCAAGGTCGGCCTGTTGCTGCCAAGCCGCTTCGGCCCGATCAGCGAGGAGTTCCGCTTCCCAAGGCGTTCCAGCCACCGTCGCCAGCAACGCCTCGGCCGCCGCGTAGGCTTCCGCCGGACGGCCACCCTGCAGTCGCGTCTGCACCAGCCAGTGGGCCGCCTCGGCCGAGTACTTGCCCTTGCTTTCTACAGCCGCAGTGAACCACTTGTCGGCTTCGGCATACGACTTGGCCGCCAGCAATTCTCGACCCGTGAACAGCGTCGCCTGGGGGCCGCGCGGCGTGTTCGGCAAGCTGGCCACTTCAAAAAAGGCCTTGGCTGCCGCCGTATGGTCGCCCAATTGGCTCTGAATCAGGCCCAGCCGGAAAAGGGCCTCGTCACGGCTGGCAAAACTCTGGTCCTGCAGGACCGTTTCCAGTTGCCGCAGCGACTCGACCGTCAGCCGCTGGGACTCACTCTGCTCTCCCTTGTTCTGGGCGCCAAGCGCAAGTTGCCACAACGTCTCGGCTGTCCGCAAACGAACTTCGGTCAACTCGGCCGGCGCTGTCGGTTCCTTGGCGGCGGCGGCGAGAAACTCCTCGTAGTGCCGAAGGGCGAGGTCAAACTTGCCCAGTTGCTCGTTGACATTGGCCAAGGCAAAGAGGCCGGGAAAGCGAAATGCCTGCTTGGGATACTGGCCCATCCGCGCATAGGCGGCGGCAGCCTCGGGCAAGCGGCCCAACTGCTCAAAAGCGAGCCCTTGAAAATAGGCTGCCTGATCGTTGTCGCCATACTTCGGATACTGCTCCAGTTGGTTGGCGAATACTTGCGTTGCGGTGGTCAGCAACTGCCGACCCGCCTCAGTTTGTCCGCCGGCAATCAAGTCGCCACCGTGCTCCAGCTGGCTGAACCCGAGGAACAGGTGCCCGGTGGCGCGCCCTTCGGACTCCTCCGCTGGGAGCGACTTGAGCGCCGCTTGGAAATGGGGAATCGCGGCCTCAAACTTCTTCAGTTGAGCGGCACAGATTCCGGCATTGAGTTCCGCCTTGGGAAGGTGCTTGCTGGCAGGGTATTCCCGGCAGAGTCGTTCCCACGACTCGAGAGCCATCTCGAAGTCCTTGGCATTCTGCGCGTTGGCAGCAATCTGGGCGAGATTGTCAGCCTGCTGGTCGGCGGCCGTTGCCTTGCCTTCCTGGTCCTGAGTCAGGCCAGTTTCCCAGTTCACCAAAGCTGCAGTCGACCGAGCCACCAGTCCAACCGAAGGGTACGAGGCGGCGGGCAGATTGCTGCTGGCCAGCACGCAGGAAGCCGAGAGCAAAGACAAGGCGAATGCCGGTATCGAAAGCTGACTTGCCTTTGCCAGTCGGTGCAACCTCGACTCGGCATTCGTTGATTGTAAAGTGCGAACTGCGCGCAAGCGTCCCTTGCGGTGGATTCCCTCTTGCCTCATCACCTGTTTCCTTGCTGCCGGATTGCGGATTGCAGACAGAGCAGACACTCGCTCGAGACCATTCCCATCTGGGGAATTTCTCGAGTTGAGCGGCCTGACGCGCGTTCCTCGGATGGAACAGGGCCGACCGTTTGACAGCCGGCTCTTTGGTTCCAACATTTGCTCGCCACCCGGACGGTTGCCCCCCAGCCCGGTCGCCAATCCCTCAGCAATTCGTTAACAGGTCACCCAGACCAAGTACTGTCTGGCGGTTTTCGACCGAAAATCAGTCTATACGACGAAACCCGCGGGTGAAGGGTTCGGTTTCGCTTTCCCGAAAGGCAGAGATTCTTTTCGATTTAAGCTGGGTAAAGCCTGCGGTTGCTGCCGGTCATCGGGGGACAGCCGGAATCCCTCAGTCGCAGGGAAGGGGCCCGCTGAGCTGCTTTCAGTGCTGGCCGGGCACCGCCTGTATTCCCCCGAAAACACCTAAGCTCGAGAACATGGAGATCGCTGAGCAAGCGGATGAGCAGGTCAGAAAATTTTCAGCCGAGAAGGCAGGAGCGACGGCAAGAAAGCTGAAACCAATCCGCCGCGAGGGTAACTCTTCCCGCTCTTCGAGTTCGCGGTGTTTCAATCCGGCTTTGGCGACTTCAGGCGAATGCGCCATTCGCCCGTGTCGAGTTCGGGGACAAACGGCAGTCGATCGATCGCTGCACAGAAGCGAACGTCTTCGTCGTACTTGAGGCGGAGGAGGTTGCGGCCCCCCAAGCCTTGGCCGAGGATCTCGGCCAGCGACTCTCCTTGGGCCATCCGCAAGTTAGCTGCCTGCCACCAGCCGAGTGCGATTTGCGCCTGGTCGTCGAGTGCCACGGCGCCTTGGTGGTACTCAACCAGGCGTGCAACCACGGCGCCGGCAAAGAGGCTGTCTTCGCTGGTGACTTTGCCATCGGTACCGGCGCAGATGACCATGGCCCGCGCCGCCGTTTGCAATTCGGCCACAATGGCGCTGAGATTCACCAGCGCGCCGATCAGGACTCGCTCGGCGCCGCGACACGCCTCCATGGCGACGGTTCCGTTGGTTGTGCAGAGAACGAGATCGCGGCCGCGGACGAGTTGCGGCGTGAATTCACGGGGCGAATTCCCTTGGTGGAACCCAGGGATGATCACGCCCCCACGCTCTCCTCCCAGAATAACATCCGGCCCGAGTTGTTCTTTCAGTTCCAAGGCGAGTGGAATCGTCGGTGTGGGAATGACTTGCCGCAGACCGTTGCTCAGCGCGGAAATGATCGTTGTGGTGGCTCGCAGCACATCGGTGACCACCACCGTCTGACCGGCAACGCTTTGCGGGTCGGTCAATTTGGGAAGCAGGGCAACGCTGATCTGGGGGGGCATTGGCTCAATCGTGATTGGGGTGACCGCAGGGGCAAGCGAAGCCTGACCGGCCCGGATGGCTGCGACAATTTGGAAGGCAGGACCGGAATCTGAACGGCAACGCTCGATTCCGGGGGGGTGAAGCCCGGCCGCTCGTTAATGTATCTTGGGGCCTCCGGTTGTTTTCCGAGATGGCACCCGGCTTGTCCATCCCAAGTTAGGGATGCGGCGTGAAAAAACGGGCGACTCGGAATAACCGTTTCAAAAGCCCTCAAATCACCCCAACAAGATTCGATCGCCCTCCATGCCAGTCGACAAGTCCAATGAGCGGGTGCGGAAGATGTTCGGCGAGATTGCGCCGCATTACGACCGCATGAATCATCTGCTCTCCATGAACGTGGATCGCTATTGGCGGTGGAGAACGGTCAGGGTGCTGCGGCCCAACCGTCAGCAGCCGATCCTCGACTGTTGCAGCGGAACGGGCGATTTGGCCTTTGCCTTCGAGCAGGCGACGGGTGGTGCGGTTCCGGTCGTTGCCGCCGATTTCTGTCCGGAAATGCTCCAGGTGGGTGAGCGAAAGCGACTGGCGCGAAAAGGGAGTCGCCTGCAGTTCATTGAAGCGGACACCCAGAACCTGCCCTTCGCCGACAACCACTTCCAGATCGTCTCGGTTGCCTTTGGCCTGCGGAATGTGTTCGACACCGATCGCGGACTGCGGGAGATGACGCGAGTTTGTGCACCGGGCGGGCAGGTGGCCGTGCTCGAGTTTTCCACCCCGCGTGGGCAACCCATTCGCGGCCTCTACCAGTGGTACTTTCGGAATATCCTGCCGCGAATTGGACAAAGCCTGGCCAAGAATGGCACCCAGGCCTACGACTACCTGCCGGAGAGCGTCGGCGAGTTTCCGGCTTACGAGAAACTGGTCGCCCGGATGACCGATGCCGGACTGAAGTCGGCCCGATTCATTCCTCTGACGTTCGGGATTGCGACTTTATACGTGGGGCAAAAATGAGTGGCGAACTTCCCATCGTCCTGGCGATCACCGGTGCCAGCGGCGTCGTTTATGGACGCCGCCTGCTCGAGGTTCTGCTCGAGCTGAACCAACCGGTGCATCTCTCGATCAGCGACTCGGGACGGCATGTCTTGCAACACGAACTCGACTTGCAGATCGATCTCAACCGGTTCGAAGTCCAGCAACTGCTGCCGGACTGGCCGCGGTCCGCTGCCCAACCGGTCTATCACCACTACAAGGACTTCATGACTCCGATTGCCAGCGGGAGTTTCCGCACTCGGGCGATGATCGTCTGCCCCTGCAGCGGAAGTACGCTCAGCGGCATTGCGACCGCAGCCAGCGGAAACCTGATCCAGCGGGCGGCGGACGTGCATCTCAAGGAACGCCGCAAGTTGGTGCTCGTGCCGCGGGAAACGCCGTTCTCTCTGTTGCAGATTGAGAACCTGCGAAGCGTGACGCTGGCCGGAGCAATTGTCCTTCCGGCCTCCCCTGGTTTTTATCACGACTGCGGGTCGGTCGCCGATTTGGTTGACTTCATCGTCGCCCGGATTCTCGATCAAATCGGAATTGAGAATCGCCTCGCGAAACGCTGGAAAGGGGAGTGAGTTCCGGCGGGTCTGTTCTTCAGGACAGCAGGCAACCCCTGCCGGGCAACTCTGTTCGTCAGGAAACGTTTGAGTGTCTTGGCGGTTCGCTGGTTTGGCTGCCACTTGCCAATGACCTGAGAGACCGATTGCCCCACAGGAAGCCCAACTTCGGATGATCCAGCAGCTCAAGCACTTTCTCGAGATGATTCGTTTCAGCCACACGCTGTTCGCGCTCCCGTTTGCGCTGCTGGCAGCCGTGATGGCCTGGACTGCGCCTGCAACAGCGGCACCGCAGTTTTCCTGGCGACAACTGGCGGGGCTGCTGGTGGCCATGGTCGGTGCCCGCTCGGCGGCGATGGCCTTCAACCGTTTGGTCGACCGGGATGTCGACGCGCTCAACCCGCGAACGGCTCGGCGACACCTTCCGGCGGGGATTTTGTCCGTGTCCTCGGTGCGCGGCTTTCTCGGGCTCTCCATCGGCGTTTACCTGATGGGGGCCGGGCTGTTCTGGCCAAACTACCTGCCGCTGCTATTTGCACTTCCGGTGTTGGCAGTGCTGCTGGGTTACAGTTACGCCAAGCGATTCACGAGCCTCTCCCAATTCTGGTTGGGGCTGGCCTTGGGTCTCGCTCCGGTCTGCGCCTGGATTGCCATTCGTGGCGAGGAGGTCATTTCGAATCCGGCTGACCTGCTCCCGGCTGGCTTGCTCGGTTTGGCGGTGCTGTTCTGGGTTGCCGGCTTCGACACCCTGTACGCCTGTCAGGACTACGAGTTTGATCGGCAAGCCGGGCTGCGGAGCATTCCCACAGCCCTTGGGCTGGCGGGCGCCTTGCGGCTGGCGGCTGTCTGCCATGGGCTGACTGTCGTCCTGCTCGCCCTGTTGCCGCTGGGCTACCTCGTGGCCGGCCCCGATTTGGGACTCGACTGGGTCTGGGGACTGGGGATTGCGGCGATCGCGGGCTTGCTGGTTTACGAGCACCGCCTCGTCCGCGCGGACGATTTGTCACGGGTCAATCAGGCCTTTTTTCAGGTCAATGTCGTGATCAGTCTCGGTCTGCTCGTTGTCGGACTGCTCGACCTGACGGTTCTTTAAGCCGGCAAGGCTTGGCAGGTCGGGAACTTCCACCCTGTCGCCAAGCCCGTTCTCGCCTATCATGAGGCGTTCGCTTCGATTCTCTTTTCCCCCTGATTGTTCCATGCTTCACTCGATTGACCCCAAGCTGAAAGCAATTCGCGACAAGGTAGAAGCCGGAGAGCGACTGTCGTTCGATGACGGCCTGCTGATGTACGACCCGGAGGTCCCGGTCAACGACCTTGGGCAACTCGCGAATCTGGTCCGCGAGCGGATCAACGGCAACTTCGGCTACTACAACATCAACACCCACCTGAACGCCACCAACATCTGCGTCTATCGCTGCGTGTTCTGCGCGTTTCGCTCCGACCTTCGCAGCCCCAAGGGCTACATCATGAGCGACGAACAGGTGCTGGAGCGGGGACGCGAGGCGGTCGAGAATGGCTGCACCGAAATGCATATCGTTGGCGGTTTGCACCACCAGCGAAAATTTGACTGGTACCTCAACCTGATCAAGCTCCTGCACGACCATTTTCCAACCCTGCATCTCAAGGGCTGGACCGCTGTCGAACTGAACTGGTTTGAGTTTCTCACCAAGCAATCAACCGAATGGGTCCTGCGGCAATTGCTCGATGCCGGACTGGGGAGTCTCCCCGGTGGCGGCGCGGAAATCTTCCATCCCGAGGTTCGCGATCAAATCTGCGAGCACAAGGCCGACGGCAGCAATTGGCTGAACATCCACCGCACGGCCCATCGCCTGGGCATCAAATCCAATTGCACGATGCTTTATGGACACGTTGAGAAGCCGCTGCACCGGATCGACCACCTGGTCCGGCTGCGGGAATTGCAGGATGAAACGGGCGGCTTCCAGACGTTTATTCCACTCGCCTTCCACCCGGAAAACACCGGACTGAGTCATATCCCCAAGCCCTCTTCGCTGATGGACCTGCGGACAATGGCCATCAGTCGCCTGATGCTGGACAACATCCCGCACATCAAGGCTTACTGGATCATGCTCGGGATTGGCACCGCCCAGACCGCGTTGTCCTACGGAGCCGATGACCTCGATGGCACAGTTCGCCATGAACTGATTTATCACGATGCTGGCGCCACGACTCCGGAGTTCCTTTCCGTGGAACGAATCGAGCACCTGATCCGCGAGGCGGGTCGGGAACCGGTCGAGCGCGACACCCTGTATCGTCGAGTCCTTCGCGATCCGGCGACTCCATCCCAGTGGACCGTGGGAGAACAAGTGCCTGTCGGCGTTGGCTCCTGACCGAAACTGTCGCCCGGACTGCTGCCGAGTGCTTGCCGGATCCATTCCGATGGTGCCCTGATAAGTTCGACGGCCGACCCCCGTGAACCAGCAGGGCCGGAGCTACCTAGCGCCTAACCATGTTCAACAATCGCTGACGGCGGAGTTCGGCCATGATCGGCTTTTCCTCCGGTTCTTTGTCCCCAATCCAAATCATTGCCCCCAGCGACAGCATTAAGACTCCCAAGGCAATGGCGAGCGGATGAATCGCCGGCGGGGCGGGTTCGACTTCGGCTTGAACGTTGCGCCAATCGCGGAGGTCCTGCCAGCCGTACTTGGTGTAACGCCAGGGTGTTTCGGACGCTTCGGAGCTGACGGACTTGGACTCATCGGCGGATGGCTGATTCCAAGTTGCGTTCAAGGCGAAGGCAACTACGAGAACTGACAAACAGAGGATGGTGATCCGACAAACCGCCTGCATTGGATGACCGTTTTGGCAAGGGGAGACTCAAGCTGTTTCAAGACCACCTTGAAGCAGTGAATTTCTCCCAGAGGCAAAACCTGTTCCGCAGTCAAAAACGGGCTCAATCCGCGGGAATCCTGCAGTGTTTTCGCGAACCTGTGGTGTTTCCGCAGCGTCGCAGTGGAGACTGGCGTTGACAAAAAACCACAAGCGGCAAATATGAAACCGGCTGTGCAGCGCGACGCGCGAGTCCCTCGCAAAGCGACGGTTCCCCAACAACCAGTCGCCGCCGATGCAATCGTTGCAGCTGGAACGGTTTGAACAAACCTTCAAACTGTAGCCGAAGGATCTTTAGTCCGCTCTCCAGCGCGGCGTAAAATTCAATAGCGAGCCTGTTCAATCCGAAAGACAACGTTTTGTTCGCCGGAGCAGAACAGGAAGCTTGGCCAAACCAAAAACCGGTTGAAGCCAGAAACTTCAGCGAGGATGAGCTGCCAGCCGCTCCCCCGCCTCAGAACAAATCGCGGCAATCCCGGCCGGAAAAGTGGCCCCCACTCGTATCCGGCGGACTTGCCCTGCCAGCCAAAAGAAACATGACCAGCGTCGAACGCGTCCGCCGAAAACAGAACATCAGGGAGGCCGAGGGATATCTCGAGCTGATTTCGTTGTTTGAGGACCGCTGGCAACTCGACCCGAATCTTCGCGTCCGTCTGGCGGATCGCGCTATTGAATGCCTCTCGGAAATCTCCAATCCGCAGGGCTTCAAGCCGCACATCCTGTTCCTCAAAGGCCAGGCTCATCGCCTGGCGGGCCGCTACCTGGAAGCGGTCGACTGTTTCGAGCAATCGACCCGGCTCGACTCGGAAAACCTCCATGCCTTGCTCGCTCTGGGGTGGTGCTACAAGCGGGTGGACCGGATTGACCTTGCGATCAAGGCTCTCCAGGAAGCAGTCGCAGTCGAACCAGAGACGGCGATTTCACATTACAACCTCGCCTGTTACTGGGCGCTGACCGGCAACGTCACCCAGACGGTCCGCGAGTTGGCGATTGCCTTCGATTTGGATGGCAAGTATCGCGACCGGGTCGCCACGGAACCCGACTTCGACCTGGTTCGCGAATCGCCGCATTTTCAGGCTCTCCTCTCCGTCAACGTTTAGGCCTTCCTCTTCGCCGCGCGGGCCAGCCCCGTTTGTCGCCGCTTTTGATCGCTCGCCGGAACCTTGCTGTGGAACTTCCCGCCGAGTTTATTCAACGCCTGCATGAGATCGTCAGGGAAGCGGATTGGGAGCAGGTTTTGGAGTCGTTCCAATTCCCGCGGCAACCTGCTTTCCGGGTCAATACCCTGCGCTCCGCTCCGAACGAGGTTCTGAGCCAACTCGCTGCGGAGGGCCTGCAGGCGCAGCCCGTCAGCTGGTCCGAAACGGCCTTCACGGTAGCGATGGCGGACCGGGAACGGCTGACGCATTCTGGTCCAGCCAACCGGGGGGAGCTGTATGTCCAGAGCCTGAGCAGCCAACTTGCAGCCCTGTTGCTCGAGCCGCAACCGGGCGAACAGATTCTCGACTTGGCCGCCGCCCCGGGTGGAAAAAGCTCGCACTTGGCGGCCCTGATGCAGAATCAAGGCTGGCTTTCCGTGGTGGAACCCATTCGCGACCGATTCTTCCGCCTGCAAGCCAATTTAAAGCGATTGGGCGTGTCGATTGCCCACACTTATCTCACTGACGGCCGGACCGTAGCTCGCAAGACGGGTCCGCGGTTTGATCGCGTGCTGCTGGATGCTCCCTGCTCCGCCGAGTCCCGCTTTCAGTTGGGCCAGCCCGAGAGCTTTCAGTTTTGGAGTCCGCGCAAGATTCGGGAATCGGCCCGCAAGCAGTTTGGGCTGATTCGTTCCGCGTGGGGGGCGCTGCGCCCCGGTGGCCGGTTGCTGTACTGCACCTGTACTTTTGCTCCGGAAGAAAACGAAGCAATCGTCGCCGGCTTGCTGGAAGAGCAGGGGGCAGCCGCGGAAGTGCTCGAACTGCCGGAGTGGCTTCCTCATTCCCAAGTCGGCTTGGGCAAGTTTGCCGGGACTGAGTTCCCCGCAGCCTGTGAGCGGACTCGACGGATCCTGCCGACGAACGCCCATGACGCTTTCTACTTCGCCTTGTTGGAGAAAAAGGCTTGAGCGGGCGGGCTGGCCGGGAAAACGCCCCGCCGCAGGTTGACCCCAGCGCTAAACCGAGCGATTAACCCAGCGTTTACCGCTCGTTGGGGCCAAGCGAGGCCTGCGTCCGGCTGCCGGACAGGACCAGACTTAAACCGTGACGCACATCGCCGGGACGGGATAGTGCTGACAGAGACTCAGCACTTCCTGGCGGACTTCAGCCAATGCCTGTTTGTCGCCAGCCGACTTGAGGGCCTTGAGGATCCACTTGCCGACTTCGCGCATCTGCTCGGTGCCCATGCCCCGGGTAGTCAGCGCCGGAGTGCCGATCCGAATTCCGCTGGGGTCCATTGGCTTGCGCGTATCAAAGGGAATCATGTTCTTGTTGATCGTGATCCCGCAGCTGCCCAGCGTTTCCTCGGCAATCTTGCCGCCGATGCCAAAAGGGGTGACGTCGACCAGCATCAAATGGTTGTCGGTTCCCCCAGTGGCGAGTCGCAAGCCACCGGCGACCAACGTCGCCGCCAGCGTTTGGGCGTTGCGAATCACGTTCTCGGCATAGGTCCGAAACTCGGGTCGCAGGGCTTCGCCAAAGCACACGGCCTTTCCGGCAACGGCATGCATCAGCGGACCGCCCTGGCAACCGGGAAAAACGCTCCGGTTGAGGTCTTTGGCGTACTCCTCACGTGCCAGAATCAAACCGGCTCGGGGACCTCGCAGTGTCTTGTGGGTTGTCGTGGTGACGACATCGGCTACTTCCACCGGGTTGTGGTGCAAACCGGCGGCAACCAGGCCCGCGTAGTGCGCCATGTCGACGAACAACTTCGCACCCACCTCGTCGGCAATCTCCTTGAAGCGATCGTGGGGGATTTCGCGGGGGTAAGCACTCGCACCGGCAATGATCATTTTCGGTTTGTGTTCCCGGGCCAAGCGGGCCACTTGGTCGAAGTCGATCCGCTGCGTATCCGGGGTCACTCCGTAATGATGGAACTGATAGAGCTGTCCGGACATGTTCAACTTCATGCCGTGGGTCAGGTGACCACCGTGAGCCAGGTCGAGCGCCAAGACCACGTCGCCCGGTTTGACCAAGGTCAGATACACGGCTTGGTTGGCTTGGCTGCCACTGTGTGGCTGCACATTGGCAAACTCTGCCCCGAAGAGCTTTCTTGCGCGGGCAATCGCAATCTCCTCAACCCGGTCGACCACCTCACAGCCACCGTAGTAACGCTTGCCCGGGTAGCCCTCGGCATACTTGTTGGTCAACACGCTGCCAACTGCTTCCATGACGGCCGGGCTGGTGTAATTCTCGCTGGCGATCATTTCCAGTCCCTCGTGCTGCCGCTGAGCTTCGAGTTGGACAAGTTCATTGATTTCGGGATCGTGCAGGGCAAGCTGGCTCATGATATGTGTCGGGTTCATGCAGAGGGATTCGAACGGGTATTGGCGGAGCCTGGTTGGGGCCTGGAAATCGCCAAAGGTACCTTGATTGTCGGTGGGCTGAAGTGAATGTCAATCGGAACCAATCATCGAGGCGGGGGCCGGCAAAAACGGCAACCAAGGGGACCGTTTTCCCGCGGGAATGACGACCCGACCGTCAACCTTGCTTGTAAATTCCCCAAGCCACGAGGCTGTTAAGCAGGTTCAGGTTCAAACTGAGAAAGGTCATCGCCAGCAGCCACTGGCGGTTGATTCTCGCTCCGGTCACCAGGAGCAGAAAGAGCAGCGCTGCGGTAACGGCCGCAGTGAGCCCATCCTGGAGCGCCCCGCCAGAGCCTCCCTGGGCCCGGGCAACGATTGGCGTGATCACGCCGGGCAATTCAAACAGCTGCGCCAGCCATTGCCGGCGGTAGTCATTCCAGGGATGAACCTGATTGAAAAAAATCCAGGCGTAGGGAATCACCATCGAAGGGGCAATCGCCAAGGTCGCCCAGCGCGTCCGCCAACAGCCAAACAAAAAGGTCAACAGGAAGACAGCGAGCACCCCCAGCGAGTGCCAAGTCAGCCACGGGGCCAACGCTACCCAGAAGGCAGCCAACCCGACGAGCAGCGCGAAAAAATTGAGGTCGAACCTGGGGCGTTCGTAACCTTGCAGCGGAGCCCAGGTCGTCGGGCAGTTCTGGGAATCGAGATCGCAAGCTTGCCGATCAGACGCATGCATCGGGCTCAAACTCCCCAGCGGGTTGCAACAGGGAAAGCCCGCAGCGGTCGCGGAACCAGCCCGCTTCGACCAGTTCCAGAATCGCTTGAATATCGGGGGCGAAGTAACGGTCCTGAGCATAGAAGGGCACGCGCTGGCGAATTGCCGCATGGGCCGCCAGCAGCCGCGGTGAGGTCTGCAGTGGACGGCGGAAATCGATTCCCTGCGCGGCCGCCAGGAGCTCGATCGCAACCACCGTGGCTGCATTCCGGGCCATCGCCAGAGTCCTTCGGGCGCCGTGGGTCGCCATGCTGACGTGGTCTTCCTGGTTGGCCGAAGTCGGGAGACTATCGACCGAGGCCGGATGAGCGAGCAGCTTGTTTTCGGAAACGAGGGCTGCGGCAGTCACCTGCGCGATCATGAACCCGGAATTCAGTCCGCCGTTTTCGACCAGAAAGGGCGGGAGTCCACTGAGGTGCCGATCGATCAGCAGGGCAACCCGGCGTTCGCTCAACGAGCCGACTTCGGCAATTGCTGTCGCCAACGCATCCGCAGCCAGCGCGACTGGCTCGGCGTGAAAGTTCCCGCCCGAGAGGCTTTCGCCGCTCTCGCCAAACAGCAGCGGGTTGTCGGTTACGCTGTTGGCTTCGTTGAGCAGCTGGGTGGCTACATATCGCAATTGGTCGAGGACTGCGCCCATGACTTGCGGCTGGCAGCGCAGCGAGTAGGGATCCTGAACCCGCGAGCAATCCACATGGCTGGCGCGGATCGCCGAATCGGCCAGAAGTTGGCGATAGGCGGCCGCGCATTCCCGCTGGCCACGATGCCGGCGGACCTGGTGAATCCGCGGATCAAAAGGCGTATCGCTGCCCATCGCCGCATCGACGCTCAGGGCCCCGGCCACCAGTGCCGCGGCAAACAGCTTCTCGGTCTCCAGCCAACCGGCGACCGCCAGTGCAGTGCTGACTTGAGTCCCATTGAGCAGGGCGAGTCCCTCTTTGGCCTCCAACTCGAGCGTCGGCAAGCCAATCCGCTGCAGCGCCGCGTCAGCCGGCAATCGCTGGCCTTGGATTGCAATTTCGCCTACCCCCAAGAGAGCCGCGGAGAGGTGCGCCAGGGGCGCAAGATCGCCGCTCGCTCCGACGGATCCCTGCGCCGGGATCACGGGCAGGGCATTGGCCTCGAGCAGCCTGGCCAGGTGCTTGAGAACCACCAAGCGGACGCCGGAGTAGCCTTGCGCCAGGGAGTGCAACTTCATCAACAGCACAAGGCGAACGACACCTTCGTCTAAAGCCGGCCCGGTGCCGCAGGCGTGCGAGAGGACGAGGTTGGTTTGGAGTTGAGCCAAGTCGGCGTTTGAGATTCGCTTTTCCGCGAGCAGCCCGAAGCCGGTGTTGATTCCGTAGACTGTTCGCCCGCTGGCCAGGACCCGCTGCAGTGCCTGGGAACTTTTTTCGACCCGTTGCTCAGCCAAGGCATCGACCTGCAGGCTCGCGCCGAACTCGTACTGACGCCGGAGCAGGGACCAATCAAGCGGCTGGGAGAGCACGACCTCAAGCATTCAATCCACACTAAAAAAGGTGTCAGGAACCGTTTTACCCCGGTTCGGAGGCATGGCGACGGAGAGCCAAAGAAAAGCTCCTCCGCAATTGTTACCGATGGACTGGCTGGACCGCTAGCTCGTCAATTTCGGCAAAAGCCGCCTGTTTTTGGCTGGGGTAGCCTTTGTCAGGGAATTTCGGAAAAATTCTGGGGTCCCCGCCAGCCAGAGCGACTATCGGGGCGGAGCAAAGAGCAAACCACAGAACACGAACCATGCTGGACACGGCCACAGCAGCGACGATCGACTGGACCGAGGAATTGGAGCGCAACCGCACCTGGATGCTCAAGGTTCTCCGCTCGCGCGTCGGCGATGCGCACGCGGCGGATGACTTGCTGCAGGAAGTTGCGGTCGCGGTTCTCCGCCAGTCGTCACGACCGACCAATCCGGGCAAAGTCGCGCCATGGCTATATCGATTGACCGTTCGGCAGGCGATTAATTTCCACCGCCGCACCAAGCGACGGCAGTGGCAACCGCTCCTCGCCGAGCAGGAGCCGACTGCCGACCGCGAAACCTCGCCCTTGGAATGGATCGTGGCCAGCGAGCAGAAAGCGGACGTCCAGCGGGCTCTGGCCAAACTGAAGCCTCGGGATCGGGAAATCCTGCTGTTGAAGTACACCGAGAACTGGACGTACGAAGAACTGGCCCGGCATACCGGAGCGAAGGTCAAAACGATTGAGTACCGCTTGCTCAAGGCGCGACAGCGCCTGCGGCGATTGATCATGCAGAATTTTTAAAAGCGTTTTTTTCGACAGGCTGAAATGTCCAGACACACCGAACAGGAATTGCAAATCCAGCGACTGGTTGATGGCGAGTTGACTCGTCCCCAGATCCAGCAGTTGCTGCGCTTGGCTGAGACCGAGCCGGCACTCTGGCGGGAGTTGGCGATCGCCTTTACCGAAGATCGAATTCTGGCGAGCGAAGCCAAACGCTTTACTCGCACCTCAGTCAGCCGGAGCAGTTTGGCGATAGACCCCGCTCCAGCGAACAGCGACCGGGCTCCAGCGACCGGCTTGAACAATCCTCGCGAATCGAACGCTCTCCTCGACCAAGCAGCCGGGCAGCATGGCAGCCCGTCGGCGTGGCGCAATGCCGGCCTTTGGCTGGCAGCCGCTGCCATGCTGCTCTGCGCTGCCGGGTTGGGATTCCTGGCCGGGCGAGACAACCGGTCCTCCCTGCCGAGCGACTTTCTCGCGGGCAAGGCTTCTTCAGCCAACAGCGGTGGGGTTCAACCGAACGCGTTGCCCTACACCTTTCAGCTGGTCGATAGTCAGGGGCAACCGATTCCCAATGCCTCGCTGCCCCTGATGACCGAAGAGGTTGCGGAGAAACTCGGCTACAACCCGGCACGCGTTGCCATTCCGCCTGCATTGCAGTCTGAATTCCGGAGAGCGGGATATGAACTGAAGCCGGAGATCAAATTTATTGAAGGACGAATGAACGACGGACGACGCGTGACGCTCCCCTACAGCGACCTCAAGATCCGCTCCTATGGGCAATAAGCCTGCCCACAACTCCCCCTCGGGGGTTCCGAATCAACAAGAGCCAAACCACTCCAGCGACCGGATTTCCGGTCTTCAAATCCAAGCTTTGTATCGAATTCGCAAAGGAACTGTGTTCATGAAACGGACCAATTTGTCACTCTGTTTTGCGCTGGCTCTGGGGCTTGCAGGCGGAAGCTCGAGCAGCAGTGCTCAAGAGCCCCAGCCGATCAAGGTTATCCAAACGTACCAGGTCACCGGCCAGGCTGCTGGACCGCAGGAAACTGCTCCCCAAGAGAAGGCTCCTCAAGAGCAGGCCAATGCAGGCCGGATTCAGGTAGAGGTCAATGGCAGGAAGTTGATCATCGTCGGAGAGGATGGCCAGCAGCAGGAAATAGATGTCCCCGAATCGGGCAGCATTACCATCACGAGGTCAGCCGAAGTGACCAATCGCGATGGGGCCATCGAGCGGAAGGTGGTTGGCAAGGCGATCGTCATCGGGCCGGACGGACAGAAACAGGAAATCGAACTCGGTGACGGCGGATTTGGATTCGGCCCCGATGCGATGCCGATGGAATTTGGACGCGCCTTCGCACCTCCCGGGATGTCGGTGAGCAAGTACTTTATCGGTGTGCACTGCGAGCCTGTCGATGAAGAAACTCGAGCGAAACTTCGTCTTGGCGAAGATAAAGGCCTGCAGGTTCTGGAGGTCACCAGCGACTCTCCGGCCGAAGCCGCCGGGCTGAAGAGTGGTGACATTTTGCTGTATGCCAATGACAGCGAACTGGGGAATCGTGAACAGTTGATTGAAACGGTCCAGAAAGCGGGGGAGAGCCAAGGTGAACTCGCCTTCTCCATCATCCGCGATGGGAAGGAAGAAAAAATCGTGGTTCGGCCTGCGGAACGACCGGAAATGCAGGCCATTCCCGGAATGGTCATGGGCGGCATCGAGATCCTCGGCAAACCGGGAGAGCCGGGAGGGGATTTCGACGAACTGCGCAACCAAATGGAACAGATGAAGATGCAAATCTTCCGGGCGGGTCCGGAAGGTGCCCCCGCTGGTTTTGCGGTTCCCATGCCGGGGATTATCCGGGGGGATTTTGAAGCCGTTTTGGGCCCGGAAGAGATGGAGCAATTCAAGACGCAGATGACCGAAGCCCGGAGGCAGCTGGACGAAGCTCGCGCAGAGATTGAGAAGGCCCAAGCTCAAATTCGGGACGAGATGCAAAAAGCCCAGGACGAGATTCGTCAGCAACTCGATGAGGCCCGCAAGCAACTGGAGCGGGCTGTGGAAGAGCTTCGCAAGACCAAGGGCAAGTCAGACAACCAGTAGACACTTGTCGAACGGTTGCCCATAACGAACTCCGATCGTTGATCGGTGGTTTGCTCCGCGGCCCGCTCCGTCAAAAACGGGGCGGGCCGTTTTTTTGGCGGGCGAGGAACCCGTCCTCGGGAAATCGCTTGCGGGCGGCACAACTGGAACTTTTCCGAAAGCGTTGAGTAAATCCCAGAAAATTTCTCTTGACCGCTGCGACCTGCGCGAAGTAATTATTTAATAAAACCATTCCCTCGTGGTTCCACTCTGGTAACGGAGGATACCATGTCAGCCGAACCTGTTAACCCTGTTCGCAACTACTTTGCCGGCCTGGCCGAGAGCACGTTTGTTGGCGAAATGGGAGTCGCCGACCCGCCTCTGGTCGACTACGTTTCAGATCTGCTGGTTCGCTTCATTCGCTCTGATGTCGTTCACAGAATTCGCGGCGTGACTGGCCGACCGCTGCTGACGGTAGCCGAAATGGTGGCAGAGGCCGCCGAGCGGATCGGGACGGCCCGGCAGGAAGTTCACCGCCAAATCGGCGATTTCACCCTGTTCTGGGCGGGTGTTTACCCCGAAGCCCTGCGCAGTGCGGCTTCCGCTCAAAGCGACCCGTTTCTCGACTATTGCCGCGAAGGAAAAAGGGCTTACCACCTTGCCAGCCAGTTGGCGATTGAAACTTCAAAAACGCTCCGCCCCGAGCCCGAATTGCTGGAGCGACTGAGCGATTGCTTTGAGCTCTGCTGCTATGGCTTGCGCGAGGTCCGCCGCCACTGGGAAGAGCACGACGATGGTTGCGGCCCGGGCGTGATCCTCCTCGGATAGGCAGGAACGAGGTCGGGGGCTCAAGCTGCGGGGACAACGACAGCTTCCTCTGCCCAGTGCACTCCGCGCCCCGCATCCTCTGCTCTGATGTCTCCTAGGTCACCAACCCCTTCGTGACCAGCATGAAGACATCCTCCAGCGTCGGTTCCTTTTCAGCGAAACTGCGGACCTCGACATCAGCGAGCACCAGTTGCTTGAGCAGCGCTGCCGCGTCGTGTTGTGGCGAGTCGAATTCGATGGTCACCTCTTCCCCATCCGCCTGAACGTCGCGAACCTGGGGATGGCTGCGGACAATGGCCAGGCCCGCTTCCGTGTTGCGGCCAAACCGGGCCACGATGATCTGGTTGCCATGCAGCTTGCGATAGACCTCGTCCATCGGGCCATGCAAGAGCAGTTTTCCGCGTTCAATAATCCCGATCGATGTGCAGCAGTCCGCCAACTCGGTGAGAATATGGCTGGAGATCAGAATCGTCTTGCCCATCCGCCGCAGTTCTTTGAGCAGAGCCTTGACCTCAATTCGGGCTCGGGGGTCGAGCCCGCTGGAAGGTTCATCCAGAATGAGCACTGGGGGATCGTGCACCAGCGTCTTTGCCAGGCAGAGCCTTTGCTTCATCCCGCGTGAGAGTCCATTGACGTAGTCGTAAGCCTTGTGAGTCAGATCGAGCAATTCCAGCACGTCGGGAATGATCTGTTTTCGCTGAGTGCGGGAGAGCCCATAGGCGACCGCGAAAAAATCGAGAAACTCCCAGACCTTCATCCCGTCATAGACGCCAAAATCATCGGGCATGTAGCCAATGCTGCGGCGGACGCTCATCGGGTCCTGGCTGACGCTATGGCCATTAACCCAGGCGTCGCCACGACTGGCCCGCAGCAAGGTGGCGAGGAAGCGAATCGTCGTACTCTTGCCGGCTCCATTGGGACCGATAAAGCCGAACATCTCACCCCGGCCGATTTCAAGCGAAAGCGACTCGACGGCCGTGAACTCGCCGTAGTCTTTGCCAAAGCCCTTGATCTCGATCATCCGTTCTTTCTCCTTCGCCCCGATTCGCTCGCCGGCCCGCTCACTTGAGTCCGCCCGAGCCGGCCTCTGCTCCGGTTGGGTCTTCTTCTTCGTCCCGCTCGTCGCCCTGCATCCAATCCAGCTGACTTTCATCGAGCAAATCGAGCAAACTGTTCTGATCGCTCGCAATGGCGGGGAACGGCGGTGCCCGCAAATGAGCCAGAATCAGGGTGGAACGGCTTACCCGAGTCGCGGCAGGACGAAGCTGGTGCTCTCCCAACGGTGACGAGGACCGCGCGATCAGCCGCACTTCGCCTGGTGCCAGTTCGAGGCCATCGGCCAAGGCATCGAACATTTCCCCCAGCCCCAGTTCTTTTCGTTCCGCGGCAAAGACCAGCCGGGCGTACGCGAGCTTGAACTGCAAAAACGTGACTTTGGTCTGTCGGCTCACCTGGTCTTCGGGAAAGGCGCGGCGAAAATACTGCCAAACCTGATTGGTTACCGGCTGAAATTCCGGCAGGGCCACGACCCGTTCCAGGGGGACCGAGTCCGCTCCCCCAAACGCCTCCAGCCAAATCGCGCGGCAGCGTTGCTCCAAGCTCTGATATTCAGGGAGCTTTTTCCAGGCCAGATACAGTTCCGGCTGAGCCACCTCGCGAAACTCCAACCGGCGCGCACTGCCCGCCGGGAATTCACCCAGCCAGGCGAGGCGAACCTCGCCAGCCGCGGTGCGTGCGACAACACCTGCACCCTGCAAGTCAATGCCGGTGCCATTCCTCAATTCCCCGTCCAATCCTTTTTCGGGATCGTTCCATTCCAGCCGACCGCCAAGTTCGAGAAAGTTTTCTCCGTGCAGCATTCCGGTCGAATTTGACTGGACGAGAAAATCCCGAAGTCGATTGGTCAGTGTGCGCTCCAGATACACAGGGCTGGTTGCCTGCTGGGTGGCGGCGCTTGCCAACTCGCTCCGCGGCGGGAAGGGAAGGGCAACTCCCGTCAGGTCGGCAAATTCGACCTGATAGCGGGTTGAAAGCGAGGTGTAGAGGGCAGAGTATTCGGAGAAGTGCCCCCGCTGATAACTCACCGGGATCTCGAGCAGTCCCAATTGGGATTGGCTCCGTACAAACCCGATGTCCAGCGCCGCCAGCCGCACCACAATAATCGCTCCGCCGATGGCGATCAGCGGCGCCGCGAACCAAGCCCACTCGACGCGACCGACCAGCCGAAAAAGAAGCCAGTTCAGGGGGACCAGACAGAGCAGATACAGGCCGAGCATGCGGAAGACAAATTCGGGTGAAGGCGGAGTAATTCCGGCCGCGAGGGCAATGCTCTCACGTGCGGCAGCGGCGATTCCCACCTCGTCATTCCAAGCCGCCACACCACCCTGAGGGTCGGCTTCAAAGCCTCCATAATGCCACGGGTCCCGAGCCAAGTTCCGCTGGACAATTGCCGCTTCATCCGGCTGCCCCGGGTACTCGCCCGGGCGTTGTTTCCAATCGTTGACTGTCGGGGCGTTCGCCGGAGCGAGTTCCTCGTTGGCAGGCGACCATTGATTGCCCGAGTTGAGGAGCCCGGCGGTGGGCAAATCGCGGGCCGAAAATCTCACCGCGCTGCCCAGCAGCG
>Ga0315906_10003112_pt1 | contig 22238 bp, 18 predicted proteins | sample LakEriMetagenome_4_FD_203526 | JGI IMG/M metagenome (GOLD analysis project Ga0315906, IMG submission 203526) | Freshwater fungal communities from buoy surface, Lake Erie, Ohio, United States - Buoy 2 MA122 | ecosystem: Environmental > Aquatic > Freshwater > Lake > Lake biofilm | place: USA...
CCTCTTGGTATGATTAAGACAACAGATATGGGAGTCGGCCCTTTTGGTACTTATAAATCAAAAATGGAGTTTTTTGTAAATCTTAATTCAACAAGTACTGGCGCGCTAATAACAGCCATGAAATTAGAGTCCACCGGTGTGGAGGCCACTAGTTATAATGCTACTTCTGATTATCGTATTAAAGACAATCTCATTTCCTTGCCGGATTGCTCTTTCGTAGTTGATCCATTACGTCCAGTATACTATCGTAATAAACTTACCAATAAACAAGATATTGGTCTCATCGCCCACGAAGTACAAGAACATTTCCCATTTTTAGTCAACGGGGAAAAAGATGGTGAACATAATCAAAGTGTCAACTATACTGGTTTCATTGCTCTTCTGATACACGAAACACAACAGTTAAAACGACGAGTATCTGACTTGGAAAAACAAGCCGCCACTGGTGATAATGAAGATGGATATAAACAAAAGTCTATCCATTATGATGGATTGTTCCCCCATTTAATCGAATCTATCAAAACCCTCACGCAAGAAAACAAAGATTTGGTCTCAAAAGTTGACAAAATTATGTCTATACTCGACAAACTAAATATTTCCGTATAATTTTTGATTAACACATTGATGTAAATATTTTCCATATTTACATCAAACGATTTTACACCATTGCGCATTTGAAATGTACAATGGTTTAAGATGGCGGGGGCGTACCACAACTGCATACGTTTCTGCGTATGTGTTTACGCTTCAATTGACATGTGCATAATGTTTTGTTGTTCGTGCTGTTTTTACGCTCTACCCATGTTAATGGTTGCGTATTGACTGGGCACTCTGCAACTGTACGCAACACACGATTCGGCCGGGTGTTGGTATCTTTGCACACAACAAACGTCGGGCAATTCGTGACATTTCGTTCTATATCAAACACCAATATTTTACCGGGTGATGCAAGCAAATTATAGTTAAGTATTGTATTTGAATCGTTGTTTATAATTTGATATTGCTTATACATCAATAAATCATGTGCACTAAATACGGCCGGTTGATTGTTTTGCACACTACTTCCATCTGAGTATAAAGACTGTGCTACCTGTTTTCGTTTTATATAATCTCCTTGAGACATTGTACGTTTATTGCTTCTTATAATATATACACATATATTGTCGGTTGATGTCAAATAATATGTGGGCCAGATGTTGTCTAAACTTACCAGAAACTCTTCTCAGTTATCCACCGAATTGCGGCCAAATTTCCAATATATGCAACAACGCACCCACACAATGCACCTACAAATAACTGTGCAATCGTATGTCGTCTATATGACCATCGCTGATAAATGGTTAGTAATCCAATCCCTAGTCCAGACAATAACCACGCAATATCACCTTTTGCCAAATACAAAAATATTGTCGAATAAAATACAGATTGGGCATGTGCGGATGGCATACCGTATTCGTCGGCACCGGTATAGACTTCGCCTAATATACTTTTTCCACCCATTGGCCTGGGGTGGCGTACCCACATTTTGATCCATTTATTTACAATCATATTCACTATGAAAAAACAAACGTACATGAGTAAATATTTATAGGAACTCCAGAGTCCATAGATTGCTATGCATGCCACCAATAATGGTCCAATGAATCCAATCAACTCAATCGTGAAAATTCCATGAACTGCAATATAATTAGTAACGGCGTCTATTAATTCGCGTGTTAACATGTTGCTGTCTTATTATAATACGTATATAAATTATGTACGTATTACTGATTTTACACACGTTGGGACGCCAGTCATTACTTACCGTTTGTCGGGTCCAATTTATTTAATTGTTCGCACACCAGAGAAAATGACCAATTCGCCTTGTTTAAATCTACCAAATTGCCTCGGTCGGTTACCAACCGCACCGACATTCGATGAATATTTACAGGTCCAAAATAACTGCGCTCTTGGTTTTGCAATGTCCCACCAAATTCAACATATGAACTCCCGTTTGCTAATCCAGATACTTTCATGGGTATAATACCAAACACGTCGGATACAAATGGCCCCGACCCGTAACTATTCGCACTAATTGACGATCCAATCGATTCGTTGATTGTTCGCGAATTTGCCGCAGCCTGGGCTGCATATATTTGTCTTTCTGTCAATCCAGAAGATACATTGTATACTTTTTGCCCAGTTGCCGGGTCACACACAAAATCAGTTCGACTTGCATAGGATGGCAATGGAATACTGGTATCCACATTTGTGATGGTGACCAATCCATCATTCAAATGGTTTTGATTAAAATCGTCCAAACAAATCAAAAAATAATTATACAAATTCGTACTCAGTCCGGTATCCCCGATAATAGTTATTACGTTTCCGTTTACTGCATCTACTATGGTATCTTCTTCTGTACCTGTTACAGACATATCATATGTTGTGTATTCGCGAAATCCCATAATCCAGCCAATCGTAGTATCCCATGTCGTGTTTTGTACACTCGATGCACCAACTGTACATGTGGCAAAACTGAATTTATCATAGAAAACCAAATTATAATCACTTGTCGTATATTCACGCTTCAAATTGGTGACAATTGTTGTATAATAATTATCGTATCGATTGATAATCAAAAATTCAGTTCCTGTAATATTAGTAGTATCGGTTATTGCGGCACGTAATTGTGTATTAATGACACTAATTAATGTATCTCGAAAATATTTACCAGTGGGTATCGTAATATTTACATCATTTTTACCGGTAGATGTTGCGACTCCATCATCTACTGCTTTAAATGAGAATGTATTGTTTTCCACGTTAATGTCAATTGGGACTAATCGAGGTACGGCAGAAATACCAGATATTTTAACATTCCCATTCGGTATCACCGTATAAATTACACGTCCACTTAGTGTTTGTAGATTATTATTGACATTGACTATTGTACCATTGTTATCGAGTATATTTCCGTTACTGTCGAGTATATTTCCACTCGTGTCTACTTGGTCCTCTTTTATATAAAACAAATTTTTGCTATTGTCGTATATTTTATATGCCGTGTTTAGTGTAATATTATTCGACGTATCAATAAATTTATTATTTAATAATTCAGTGGATATTTTCAAATTCGCATTCCATGTAACATTATACGCAGTTGAATCATTAAATGATATGCGATAATTCTTTGCCAATAATGTTTTCTTTACATCGACTTTCAATGATATATTAAAGCCATCTGTGCCGGTTGTCGCAGTTATTACACTATTTTCTAATATTTTTACATTTGAAATTGGGTCCGTATATTTTGCGAATAAAGGCTGAATATAACCATTTATTATATCATCCATTTGTCGACTTGCAGGTAATGTGTATGTCGAATCCAGATAACCATCTGTTATATCACCGAGTTTTATTACAACATCCGGCTCGTTTTTATTTCCATATATAATTGTATTTCCATCGTTATCTGTACGATTAATGTTTGGTTTTAACGTAAACACGATTGTATTTACATTTATGTCAATATTTGCACTATCCGTATTTGTTTGATATGGGATAGATAAGTTATTTAAAAGCTTTGATGGGTAAAACTCATTGTTGACGTGTGTATTATCAAAAATACTTCCAGACAAATCTACGATATACATCGACTCGTCGAATATTTTGCTAATATCAAAGTGCAATTGAAATATATCATTTTGAAAATATGCATACGTTCCGGACGGATATGCAGTTGTATTATCGAATATATATGTATCCACGGGACTATTAAATACATTATTATGTGACAAATCATATTCACGTATACTTTTGTTAATTACATTTATATAATCAGTCATCTTATAACTGCCGGTTTCAATAGATTTCGGTATACTAAACGACAAATCATTTATTCCATTTAACCCGTCCCTATATATTGCATTATTTGGTGTACAATAAACATACGGTTCTGTATATATTGTATAATCACCACTTTGCTCGGTCGCCGGTAATTCGCTTATGGTCTCGTTCATGTTATTCGCCTCGCGTTCAAATCCAAAACAAGATCTTATATTAACTGTTCCATCGATTCCATGCAGATTCGTCCAGATTCTATCATCCGCAACTACATTCAAACTAAGTATGCCATCACCCGTAACTGTTGTATTGCCAAATATTTTTACACCTGCATATTCATATGATGTGAACGCCGTCGCAAGGTCACTGTATAATCCCGACAAATTATTGTATGTTGTTTCACTATTAAATGTTGATTTAATTTCATGAAATACTTCTGCATCATTATAGCTCATAGTTGAATTTCCGTTAAAAAACTTTGTTTTTATTTTACATAATAGTTGTCTCGCCGGTATTATGATTTGGTTGGACGCATCAATTAAAGTTGGGTTTATTACGAGCGATATGTTCCCGGTTATAGCATTTCCAATATTTCCAGATATATCTCGGCTTTGATTTGTAAAAATGGTATTCGTAAAATCTACATTATAATATTGAAAGTCGTAAAATACGATCTGTGTTTTCGTATTTATAGTGATTGTATTCGTCGACCTGGATGGCTGCAACGTCAAATCAATATATGTTCCGGCTGAGCTGATACTACAGTCTGTATTCGTTAAACTGGTTAAGGTACTTAATGTAGTTTTCACTTTATTGATAAGCGCGAGTCGAGAATATATACCTGCATCGATGCTAATATTAAAGCTGGATTTCGCGGTTATAAAGTTATCTTCGTATAATTTAACTGTAAAATAGTTGTTATTTGGGGTTACATTAAATACGCTACTTATGTCATATGTATCAAGTCTTGATCGCAATGTACGTGTACTATATTCGGTCTGTATAAACCCCAAATAATCCGGAATTGTATTACTATCAAAATTTATAACATAGCTACTTTGGTTATACCCATTTTTCAATTCTATATTGGCGGTTGTCAATGACGTATTTGAATTGTAGGAAAACGATGTATTTCCCAAAGATATATCTGATCTACTTTTTTTTAAATTTGCAATGCTATTATTTACAGCCCCAATTAACTCGGCTGGGCTATAATTTCCTGGAGCGATGGAGACCTGTATATCGTGAACGCCACTACCACTGTCAATACCAGATGTGCGGCCTTTAAAATAAAAAAAGTTATTTCCGTATGCTTTTCCAATCGTATACCACGTGTACGGGATTTGAACCGAATACAATTTTAACGATACCACGTCTTTTAATGGCTCTGATAAATTGAAGGTAAATGCAGTTGACATGGTTCGTTTGTCGCTGCGGTACTGACTATCTATACTTATAATTCGCTTGGTTGTTTGCTGTAATATAGGGTTTAATTTGCCCTTTGTGTATGCTAAATTCTGTGTATAACCAACGGTCTGGGTTTCCGGTGCACTTTTATCTGCCATTGTCATCATATTATTTGTCGCCGGTTGTTTCGATTTTGTTGGATCGACTGCGCTGTTTGAATCGGCTATATTTGCATCAATTGCGGATTGGGACGCTCTATTTATTTTACTCGAGTTACTTATAGATTCATCAAATGGTTCAATTGTATTGGCATATTTTTCCATTTCTGCTTCATCTTCGTCTTCTTCCGTATCAAAAAAATGATTATAAATATCATCAAAAAATCGAGCTAATTTTTGTGCCGACTTTGTACCAATGTTTTCATATTTATGAATTTGCATCAATATTTTTGCTTCTAATTCACGGTCGGTTGGATTTACTAAATCTAATATGTTATACAATTCAACATCAGTATAATCACTGACATTGTATAATGGAAGATTGTTTGACATGATTTATTCCCCTCTTTATACTATGCGTACACAAACATTTATATATTTTACGTGTTTGTATTGTTATACATAATTGGTAAATATGGATTACGTGGTTTTGGAAAACCGCTGTTTGAACATGTTTCGAATATAATCGATCAAATCCAACTTTTTATGACATTTATATAACATATCTACCGGAAACATGGTTAATCCTTGTCCGCGTTTCATATGCCGATTTCCCGTAAAACACAATATATCAAACACGCGCATTATCATGTTTTCGTGTTCGGTCATTTCGGTTCTGTCGATTCTGCAATTCCCCACAAATGCATATCGATTATAATTCCCATTTTCATAAACCGAATATTTGTTGATTTTTGGTTTGTTCATGACCATTCCGACACCCGCGATTTCATTTGTATCGTTGTTCATTTCTAAAATAAACATAATCGCCTCGTGGGGTATATGAACCGTTACTGGACTGGGAGAACAATATATACAACCGATCTTTGGTTGTACTGCGCGGAACCCCGCATTTTCTTCCAATGTGCTAGTGTTAAACCGCGATGTCATTATAAAATGTCGCATTTGGTTTCTATAATCGTTCACATTTGCACGATGTATTTGATTTATTGTCGGTACCACCGTAGATTTCATTGTTTGTAATACTATTTTGTATTGGTCTATCGAATCGTCAATTTTTCGTTGCACTGACTGTAAAAATATCTCGACATTATGTAAATTATGAATCCGTCATTTGATATTAATATACCCGATAACATGTCGAACTCGTCGTCTACTACAGATTCGACACCTCTTCCGGAATCGCCGAATCAAATACGCATTGATATACATAATACCGACGATATCGAACTTGGCGATATTCACGAAGAAAATACGTTGTTGCGTTATACGGAGTCGCATTTTACACATGTTGCAAATACGGATTTGCGCCGGCTGCGCGATGAATACACACACACCACGAATGATTGTTCTACCATGATTCGCACAAACGTTAGTCGATGCGATAGCCCAATGACCATATCTAATTATGGAAGTCGCTCTGGTAGTTCGAACAATAGTGATGGAGAATATGATATGCCTCCGAATCCTCCGTTAAACAAACAGTTGTCTTTAGATGATATTGCTCACAGATTTATACCATTGAAACCGGCAGAAGACATAACCATCGCCAAACGACGTCCTCATCGACGTCGATCTAAATTTAAACAGTTGGCATTTCACGATGTCGAGAAGACGTTAGATAAATATTATGACATGGAAATTGATAATAAATATTCGAGCGAATTGGATATTTTAACTACCTTCATGAAAGGACAAAAAAATGTGTATATTCAATCCAAACAACTATCCCAATGGAGATATAATTGTTTGATGATTCCGTCGCTTCTTATTACGTGTGGGGTCACTATCTTTTCTGATTTTGTGAAATGTGACGGCGATAATAAATGGATAATCACTGCATTAAATGCATCCATTGGTCTACTCATTGCTATGATGAATTTTTTAAAGCTGGAGTCGTCGACTACCATGTTTTTACAGTTGGCAAATCACTACGACAAATTGGAAGTTTCGCTTGAAATGACAAACAGTAAATTGGTGTTGATGGATACGGAAAATGAAAAACGAACCCTTGTATTAAACCAAATCAAACTCATCGAAGAAAAAATGAATGAAATGAAGGAAGTCAATAATGTGTTGATTCCCACGGAAATGAACCAGATTTTTCCCATTATTTGTCACGTGAATATTTTTTCATTCATTAAAAAATTGGAAAATCACCGGCAAATTTTGGTATTGAAATTCAAAGATATTCAAAACGAAATCCGGTTCATATTGCATAAATGGGAAAAAGAAGAACAAGAAATAGATATTAATATGATGAATGGAACTTTATTACAGCGAAAAACGCGCGAAAAACAACGAGAACAAAACCGACTTCACTTTTTATATAGTATCAAAGATAAGCTGAAAATAGAATTAAATGAGTGTCGAGCTGCATATGGAAGCATGGACGATATTTTTACCACAGAAATTAAACAGGCCGAACGCGAAACGAGCCGTTTAGGTATATGGTTTTTGTGTTTGTGGCGACAATGTTTCACACCGAAACGAATGAAAAACGTAAATCCGGTATTAGATAGATATTTTCATTTCCTTTTTGCGGATGAATAACCATTTCGGCTATTGTGCGACAACTAACTTCCAATACCACGGCATATCATAGACCACTTTCAATGACCCCAGCTCCTCCATTTGCTTTTGTAACACCGTCGATTTATTGCTATTTTCATTCCAATGAAACCGCATTAGAATTCGTTTATGGGTTGGGTCACTTCGTAATGGAATCTCCCGTATATGTCGAACGTGGCCAATGTTCAGTCCGTTTAACTTATTTTTAATATAATCGAGTGTCATAGATGCCTCCACGCGCGGAATACACATAGATATCATGTGCGTTATTATTGGACAATATGTTCTAGTTATGTTATTGTATATGAGTCCCACAACCCTTATTTGCATTATCAATTTTTCATGGCTAATGATATGATCGCTCATATTATTATCCCGGGGTAAACCTACAGTGTAGGTTGCTGTCTCGATTATGTTATCGAATGATTAGGTATTTGTACAAGTCATTTGTATATACCAAACAGTGATTTGTAATATTCCACAAATAATTCATTCTAAGCTTTTTATATTGGTTAGCGTGTATTATTTGCATAATAGAATATTTTTACCAGTAACGAGTTGAAATTGTGCCCATACTGTGTGGTGCAGTTGCAGGTTTGCAATTTCGTCGGTATACATGCTATATGTGTATGACGAGTCATACTCTCTCTATATGCATTGTTGAATGGTAATTTGTACGCGGTTTCGAGACGTATTCATTACACTCACCTGTTTATATTGTTTTTGTAATATGTTCAATGTACAAAATCAAAATATATCAAAAATATAAATAACTTTTTGACATGGACCTAGTTGAAGATAACACAAGTGAACCTGACGAAGATGGTGGTTTAGACACTTCATGGATTCATCGCGAAACCCAAATACAAAACATACAAAATAATTATTCTCGAGAACCGATGGAAGCGATTCATGGGATTTTCATTTATATCAATCAAAATAACTACATTGAAAAAATAATGCGCGAAATGATTACATTAACTGTGGGCGACTCTGGAACGGGTTCTCAGTTAACACCTGATATGCTGTTGAAAACCATACAAACGAAGAAACTGCGCACTCCCATCTCAAAATATAAATTTACGAGTCTTTTTACCAATGTCATTGATATTGAACCCGATAAAATTCAGTCTTTTTCCAAAACGAATGAGCGCGACCTTATGGCTGTGTCGTTTTTTAAAGAGGCGCCTATTACAGTTGATGTCCATATTCCCGCCTCTATTTTTATTTTTCATTCCATCAACAGTGTTTATTTTTTCTTTCAAGAAGTGCTCGTTGCAAAACATAACCACACTGTAAAATCCATTTTAAAACCATCTATTAAAGTTGATAATGGAGAACCTGCGGTTAAGGCGGCATGCAATGTTACAAAAAAGGTCCGGATTTTTGATAAACAAGATGAAAAACGAGAATTTAAAAAGCAGGCACAGAAGCGCGGAACAAGAAAAAACAATAGAAGATAGAGCGGTAATCAATGTAATGGGAAAAAGAAAATGAGACAGAATGAGACAAAATGAATTATGAGAATCTAGCCATTTTTCAAACTATTATATGTATAATATATAATATAATGGAGACAACTCCAACCCCAGAAGTAAATCCTATCAAAGAAGAAAATCGTGATTACATAAGATGGCTCAAACGAATAGGAAGGAAAAAGGAAATGAAGTTTGGGTTTGTCGGTGATTCTGCTCACATCAAAGGTATGTATAAACCACTTATGCAAAGTAATAAACTATGGAGAACCGATGACGATATTAGAGACGCAGTGTACCTCTGGGACACGAATCGTGTCGAAGCCGAAAAACTATATGGGCATATCAGTGACTGGGTTGTGTCAAGCGTGACTGATATGAGTGAACTATTCACATGGATGATGAAGTTCAACGATGATATTAGTCGCTGGGACGTGTCCAATGTCACCAACATGCATCACGCGTTTTTCCACGCACGTGGCTTCAATCAAAATATTGGGAGTTGGAACGTATCCAAGGTTATTAACATGATTGAAATGTTTGGTGATGCAGTGGCATTTAATCAACCGATTGGGGGGTGGAACGTGTCCAACGTAACTGACATGTCTGGCATGTTTAATAATGCACGTTCGTTCAACCAACCGATTGGAGATTGGGACGTGTCCAACGTAACTGACATGTCTGGCATGTTTAATAATGCACTTACATTTAATCAAAACATCAATGGGTGGGATGTTAATAATGTTATAGATCATGATGCCATGTTTGGCGGCATTTGTCTTATTTCTAATGTAAATAAACCTCGAATGTTCCAGACACCCCCCGCGACATGTATAGGTAGTGGGTGTACTATTACTGGTGGTCGTGGTGCAAAAAAGTCTCGTCGCACTAAGCGTTCGACCCGAAACCGTTCGCGAAAGAGTCGGCGAACCAAGAAGCGCGGAACCCGTCGTCGCCGCATCTAATACATGAAAACAATTTAAATGTTGTCCTGTATAGTTTTTAATGACTATGAATTTTACCATGGAACTGGATTTGAATACAAATATTGCCGATTTTCCGGTATTGGAATGTGCCACCTCTTCACATATGACCTCTTATTTTCGAGAACAGCTTATTTATTTCCAATTTAATCTTACAAGGAAGCATAATAGTGATGTGTTAGAACCATTATATACACAGTTTGTCCAGGTTCTCCAATCTATTAAAAAATGTATGCATGAAAATGAAAATAAACAAGAATATATACAAATCCTCGATGCGTTTTACTGTCTACTGTTTTACACACGCGATATTCACGAAGGAAAAGGAGAACGTACATTGTCATATTTATTAATTATGGCGTTTTATGATGTATATCCGGTACTTGCAATCTATGCACTACATGAATTTGTTCGAAATAGCCACAAATCTGCGGATATGGAACATCATGAACATATAAGTTCTCATGCCATTGGGTCATGGAAAGATATGATTGCGATTTGTGATTTCTTACGCGAACATTCCAATCATGGTGATAAACATCCGTTAATTGATACATGTATTGAAATGGTGGTTCTCCAACTTATTAAAGACAATAAAACATGGAAGTTCTCGATTCGTGCAATGAATCCGCATTATATATCCAATGTTGCCAAATGGATACCACGTGAACACAAAAAATATGATTGGATGTTTGACCGATTTGCCACTTGCTGGGCGAAGAAAGTCTATCCACACATTTTGAATAGTGCCATTACACCAGAATCTCGCGAGAAGGCGGCGACAAAATGCAAACAATTGTTTCGCAAACAAATTTCGTATTTAAATAAGAAACTGCAAACGCCGGAGATTCGCATGACACATGGTAACTGGGACGAGATTGATCCGCTGCATATTCCGGTTGGAACTTATATGAAACATTTTGCTAAGTTGAATGAGGGTGTGCACATGGCGGATGTATATAGCGACCCGCATTGCATTACGGGGTCGTTTCCGTCTTTTGGATTTCTTATCAAACATGCTCTTCGACTGCTAGCTGACTGTTCTGGTACGAGTTCATGGGCCCGGGACCAATTAAACACTCAATGGAGACGATGCATGAACCAATTTCAACCCGGTGCATTTCAGTTTACCATTCCCATCCTCGATGTATCTTCTGCAATGCAGCAAACCGATCCGGAAGCATTTTACAATGCCATTGGACTGGCAGTGACGATTGCATGTAAAAGTAGCCTCGAATGCAGAATCATTGCCATTGCTAGTAGTCCTGTGTGGATTCAATGGGAACGTACCGATACCTTTATGGATATTATTGAAAACATATTTGGCTCCATTATGTCCATTCGTAGTTCTCCCCTTCAATACAGTCAATCGATTGATTTGATTATGCAAGGGATCCGGGGTAGCCATTCTACGCCGCGATTCATAGAAAACATGAACATTGTAGTAATTAGCGATTTTTCTACAAATATACACAAAGTCGATGTGTCGTCATTGTTTACATCGAAACTATTTACCGCTGTACCTACTATGTTTTTCTGGAACATATCTACACAGGGCGTTGTTGAACCGTTTGTCACTTCTGCGCAACATCCCCATTATTTTTATTCTGGGACCTCGATACATGCACTTCGAGATATGCAGGCGGTTGTGGAAGCTGGACGCATACCTATATACGATGCCGCCGTGGCTGCATTGGAAAAGCCGCGTTATTCGACTGCGTCCACGTATTTGCATTCATTGTGCTCGTCTGTTGGCGAATAATTGATGACTATTTTGTACATGGGTAACCGTGGGGTTGGGGTTGGGGTTGGGGTTGGGGTTGGGGTAATGGTATTACGATCTACTTATGGGTAATATCATTATTTTTTTGCGCGCTTCCTCCGTGTATTTCGTCGCTTTCTATGTTGCTTTATTCGGCGTTTTATACTTTTACCGCCCCATGATTTGTCTGCACCCATTTCAATGTCATCTGACACCATGTATTGAGAATATAATACCCCTGTAGCGTCGTCGCTTACTATTGGCGACAATACGTCAGGCGAATAATCAAATATATTTATTTTACATTTGCTGTGGCCTACCATTTCTTTGATAACATCTACTAAATAACTTAAACGTATGTATGAAATGTCGCCATAAGAACTCAAAAACCCACCCGGCGAGAATGTAATATTCCATTTGTCTAATTGCTCCTTATATATTCTGTCGTCTGTACTCTTATTATAATCTGGCCATATTGACGTTTTTTTAAACATCTGATCTAATACACTCTTGCCATTCTTATCAAAGATGTTTGCAAATTCAATAAACTCCTCTTTTTTTAGTAAATTCAGGTTTCTCATTCTCTCGTCTTCAGTGGAAGGATAAATGATATTAAATTTACCTTCATTCGTTTTTTCATGCACGGATACAACATAAACACCAATAACCATATTATCATCCGCTGGTAATGCATCAATACCAATTTCTTTATCAATCGTAATGTTAAATGGACGATATGTATGTTTTGCAGGTAAATATAGAGATTTATATCCAGATAAAACTCTTGGTATTTGTTCCACGATATTATACGTTGAACGAGGTAAGTTGTGTTGAAAAACTTTATTTAACATATCTATACGACTTAGTCTAATGTCATTCTTTTGAATTTCATCGAATACTGTACCTGGTTCACTAACAATCGGTGCTAGCTTAAATAATCTGGTATTATCAAATATTTTTTGTTTGGTTGGTGCTAAATTTGTCTCGATTATATTTCCATTCAGCATAATCGCAATAGTAATTATTTTTGAACCAATATCAATGTGTTCATCGGCCATTCGTTAAAATATATACAGATATAAAACAAAAATAATAACATGAGATTATTATTTTTCTATTTGCTTTTTTGAATAACGCAAAATAATTGATATGCTGGATTATTGCGGCTGTGCATATTTGGCTTTCATGCGTTGCATTATTTTCTGTTTACGCGCCACAAACTCTTCATCTGTTTTTACAGTGGCTATTCTTGACTTGGCCAATCGCTGCGACCCGCGATTCGTGCGAGCCCAGGGTGTAAGTACTTTGCGAATCTGTGCCTTGTCTTTCCTGGGTAATTTTGACATAATCGTTCTTATTTCTGTGGCGGTCTCTGCTGCACTCGGTCGCTTATCCGGCATTGACAACACGATATTTGTTAATAATTCAATGTATTGTTGCATAAAAGGGAAGTTTTTTGTCGCCTCTTCGCGCAATTCCATTATGCGTAACATATCTAGTATCATCACCGCGAGCCCATAATTATCCCAACTTTTATGATACTTCACCAACTCGTCATAGACATTTCCCCAAGACGGAACATTCAACATGCCTCCTTCCACTAGGGGCGCGTAATATGCTTCTGCTTTTTTCTTATATTCTTCGACCACTTCCGGTGTAAATAATTCCATCATCGTAGGGTTTGTTTTTATGAATTCGCCGATGACCTTATTGGTTTCGTCGAGGGTTGCGTTTTCTTTACGCCATGCGTTCGGTGTTGGCTGTTCTACATTTGCATTTTTGGTTTTATGTATCATATAGGTTATCATGCCTATATCTAAACACCACGGCGCATATGCAACACCATACGCAAAAAAGGCATCCGCGGCAGGAAACTCCTCTGACGAAGCAATGTTTGTGGTATCTACTGACAACCCAAAATCGATGATGATAGGTCGACCCGATTTATCTTTACACATTATGTTGTTCTCTTTTATATCAAAATGCATGATATTGGCCGCGTTTAATTTTGTGATTCCCGTCAACAACGTCGTGTGCATGTTTATTAATTTTCGAAAATAACTTTCTAGTTGACTAACGTTGGCCGCTTCTTTCACCAAATAATCGCCCAATGTATTTTTTCCAACATACCGGATTCGGTTTGATTCGTACGTTTTATTGTTATATTCGGGTGCCATATTTATGAAGTCGCATTTCTTGGCTTCTGCGTCATTGTTCAGTGCGCCAACTGTCACGTCGCATGACTCTATGATTGGGGCATAATATTGGGAATATCCGGGGATTTTTTTTATTTTTTTGCCCATTTCAACTTCGCGTAATGACGTTTCCTTGTATTTCTGGATTTTTGTTATATATTTTTTCGAGGTGAGCTGTTTGCCGGAACATTCTATACCCGGCCTAAATACACAACCGTAGGTTCCTTGATTCAACAATGTTGTCTTGATGCCGTCATTGTTGTTCGTTTCATTCTGGTTCTCGCTTGGTTTTTGATTATTTTCTATAATGTGAGTTTGGTCATTTCCGGTGCCAGTAATATCCTGGATGAACGACAACATTCTATGTTATAATATACGTATATTTTCATATTTGGACTTTTACCACAAAATATTGTCATGCCTGTTCACAAATTTGCGTCCGGAAACGATGGTGATTCATACACGATAAATTCGTAATCGATTGTTTGTGATGTTTGTACAGCTTGCACAGGCTTTTCATTTTTTTGGGTTCTCGACACGATTTTATAATTTGTTTGCATTTCTTCCAATAATGGATATATACTCACTCCGTCGCGCTCATCGTTTTGTACCATTGTCACGTATATTGTTTTGCATCGTTTGAAAAAATGAGTGTAGATCTGCGCCCCGCCAATAACAAAAATCCGTTTATTTGTATTTGCTTGTAACTTACATAGGATGTCGTGACACTCGTCTAAATTACAAAATATGGTGGATGACCGGGCGTTGGCTTTATAGTTCTCCGGTTTGGAAGTAATGACAATGTTGGTTCGCGAGTCCAATGGACCATTTGGCAATGAATCATATGTTTTTCGACCCATTAATACGATATTGTGCATTGTTTCTCTTCGAAAATGCTTCATGTCTTCGGGTATGTGCCAAATCATATTATTGTTTTTCCCAATAATGCCGTGTTTGTTTACAGCCACAATCATATTCATATTGATTTATATATACGTGATTAACCGAACCATTTTTATGTTGTTTGTGGTGTTGTGGATATATCTACAAATATGTGTAGTTTTGACACCGTAAAATGTAAAAAATTGATTAAATTTTAATGCTTATCGTGACGGTATACAATTAACAACAAGTTTTACTTATTACAATGCACTCTATGTACTACCGATTACCCAAGGTTCTCTGGGACTATATCTGGTCTTACGATGTTCGACACAAAATAGAATTCAAGAAATGTGTTAGCGAACTCAATCTATACTTTCTTCGCAATCGCGTAATCGACCGTATCGCATGCGATATGAAATTGTATGAGGTGTATTTGAACGTTCGTATGCAGCGCGGAATAGTGAATCCGCCACCGGTCGATTTTCATACCTATTATTTTATGCGACATGCACGATTTCCTGACTTTACACATCTGGACGCATTGAATCACATGTCACTCCGGTGCCGCACATATCACAACAATGAGATATGTAGGTTCTCGTGCGCAGTTATGTCTTAATACGCCAGAGATGGTCCACAATAAAAAAACTTTGCAATAAGAAAAAAAACTTTGCAATACAAAAAAACTTTGCAGTAAAAGTAAAAATTCACAATAAAAATTCATAGTAAAAACATAATTTCACAGTAAACGTAAAAATTCACAATAAAAATTCATAGTAAAAACATAATTTCTCAGTAAACGTAAAAAACCTCCGTAAAAATTATTGTCAAAATAAAAATTCTCAGTAAACGTAAAAAACCTCCGTAAAAATTTATAGTCAAAATATAAATTTATAGTCAAAATATAAATTTACAGTCAAACTATAAATTTATAGTCAAAATAACAAATCGCACGAAAATAAAAATTCACAACAAAAATCATAGGCGGCTACATACTGCGAGACTCGTATCTAACGCTCCTTCTATCCATTGCTGATTTTTTGCTGAGAAATGCTCACCGCAAAGGAACATTTTCACATCCGGGCCAAACGGCTGAACCATGATTTTTGACGTCTTTTCACTATTTGCTCCAACTCCCCAGTATCCAACACCGCAATTCCAATAAAAGACCTCGGTTTTTATCGGTTCGGGAATGTCATCGATTCCAGTGGTCTTCTTTAACAGTGTCATCAGTTCATGATTGACTGCATCTATCCCTTTTGTATCATATAGTTTTTTCCAATATTTGGCGAACTTATTGTCGCTATACGATGTCATTATTAAGCCATTGGATTCGTCGTAAGGTATTATCATTCGCAAATTATTGTTGGTGGTTAATTTCGGCAAACCACTGAACCACTGGTGCGCCTTTTTTCCCGGGCTCTTGGGTATCAGCGGGAACTTCGAATAGATTCTACACAGCGGTGCGCATTTGATTTGTGATAATAATTTTGATAGTGGACGAAAAAAGACGATGCTCTCGACCACCTGTTTCGGCAATGCACTGATGCAGTGTTTTGCTGAATATATGGTCGATACATTTGAACACGATATTTCGAACGTTTTTTCTCGGTTCCACGTAATTTGCTGGATTCGATCAATGGCCCGGTTCTTCAATATGCGAACATTTACATATTTCAATAGCCGTGCTTCCAATTTGACAATGAGTTGTGATAACCCGCCTTTCATTACATAATATTGATGGATTGGTGACAAATGCACTACGATTAAATAGAGCGCGTCGTATGCATTCATAATGACCAATTCGCTGTAATAACCGAAAGACGCTTTTAAGAATTCGACTTCTTCTTCTGTGACTACTGTCTTTGCGAAGTCCACCAGACTTTGATTGCGCAGACGTTCGGCGGAAACGGTTTTACTGGCCCACAATATCTTTGTAATGATTCCTGCGTTGGGTAAGTTTTCTTTTCCTAGAAAGTTGTCGAGTGCCGCCATGAGCGCCGGTTCTGGCGAAGGCAATGCAGCGGTGTTTGTATTTTCAATGAATTTATATATTCCGAGTATATTGTTTGGTGCGTCCAATATCGAATTCATTCGCTTTCCGGAATTATCTACATATGTCGCTGTGCTCGTTATTTTGGTTAGTTTTGACTGCAGACCGAGTTCTCGAATGAGTTCAAGTAGATGTGTATGACCACTGTGAAACCTGCCTGCTCCTGCTTCTACATCCATTGTTGTGTCGTGGTGAGTGTAGATACGTCCTCCGAGTGTTTTGTCTTTTTCGAGTATTAATAAGTTCGCGTGGGGGTACTTCTTTAATATTTGATGGGCGGTGTATAAGCCGGCAATTCCGCCGCCTAAAATTACATAATCATATATCATTGATGGTGGTTTTATTATATCAAGAGAAGAAACGTTGACGCCGATGACGATTTATGTCTTTTTGAATTTTACACCCTTGAACATCTTGTGGAACGCCGAATGGCCGTTCCATTATAAATGTTCAATGGCAACCGTTCGTTCGAAGTACAATGCAGTTCGTGAACCGATAAGTCAATTGTTCCATTTCAAATGTTCATCGGTGTATAATACGTTATTTTGTCCCATTTTAAATATGCAAATGTGTATATAAATGATAATTATACCCATTGGTCTTCAATGCTCGAGTGCCGTTTTTAAAAATGAAATTAAAAAAACACATACATTACCTTTTGATTGGATGTTCACAAGTCCATCATTTATTTTTGAAATATTAGTATTATTGCTTGAAAAAAATATGAATATTGAAGAATTAGTTAAAAATCATTTCTTATGTTGTGAAAAAAGAGCAAATTTGGGTGGTTTAGAAAATTATTATACTTGTGATAATGGGTTTGCTTTATGTAATACCAAATACAACGTTATATTTCCGCACGATAATTATAGTAATGAAACTATTAATAAATATATAAGAAGATTTGAACGGTTGAAAGATATAATATTAAATTCAACCGAAAACTTATATTTTATATACACCTCGCAATCTTCATTAAAAGAGGGTAATTTTACAATTGATGGTAATATTGTAATACATGATGTCTATTTTTATTTGACTAAAATATATAAATTAATTGGCAATTTTAGAACTAATTATAAAGTAATAATATTTGACGCAATACAAGAAGAACAAATCGAATTATTAGATAAAAATATTATTTTATATAAATTGAATAGTTGTAATAGTTGGGGTCAGTTATTGCCTCAAATGAGAGAACATGTAAATCTTATAATATCGGCACTCTAAACTCCTGGTTGGGTATAATTTACCATGCAAATCATTCGCCGGTCTCCTGACATTCGCTGCTCGCTCACTCCTGCCATGGGTATGCGCGATTTGAACATTAGCTTTGTCATATTTGTATCCACTATATAATTGTTGTTTTGCAAATAAGAGAGTACCGCCGGTATGTCTTCCGCCGTCATGAATGAATCGCCGTGTTTGACGGGTGCATATGATTGGTTCTTTGGATACCGTAACAATACATGTACGCAATTCATTCCTTGATAAAAGGGGCTTGCTTGTTGAAACGACGATAACTTTTCAAAGGAAAGCGGTTTGACCAGTTGTTCGAGTGGTCCAGGTGGCATGGTACTTACTGTGATTATATTTTGGTATGTTTTGTAATACTGATTGCGCACGGGCTCTAAATACAACACAAATGTGCTGTTGTTGTTTGCGAATGGGCTTTCCATGATTACTAATTGGTGAGAAAATGTTTTACATGTGCGTGTTATTTTGTCTCTATATGTAAATGGAGAGCATTCAAATTCCAGTTCGATATGTACCAATTAAACTTGCAAAAACAGATAAAACTGCACAAATCGGCATGTTGTTAAAATCCCGAAAATTGTATAAAAAACATAAATACTTTACACGCAAACGTTTGCCGTCTTATAAAAGTAAACCGTCCAAACACGTTAGAAACGCGCGTAGAATATACAATGTAGAAAATATAAGTCCCACCCCAGAACTCGCTGCGAAAACTGGTTGCAAATTGTCTGCACTGAACCAAATCGTTAAAAAGGGCGAAGGGGCATATTTTTCATCCGGGTCGCGGCCGAATCAAACCGCCCAATCATGGGGCTTGGCACGTTTAGCCAGCTCAATCACTTCTGGCAAATCCGCTGCAGTTGATTATCATATCATTGATAGGGGGTGCAATCATCGTAAGAAAGCATTTATATTAGCAAATAAATCCAGACGAAAATATAAACATGGACAGTCGAAGACGAAGCGATCCACATTTGTCTTGGGGTAAACCATTTTACATTTCAAACGCCGGCAATTCGATTAGGGTTATCGGATTCAATAAAGTTATCATATTCGTTATTTTCACATAAATAATGATTTTCAATATTACCACTAATTTTTATTTCTTCAATCGACAACCGTATTTTTGTAAGCCAATCATATGTATCATTGAACACATCTTCCTGTATTATTCTTATTACTGAATATCCGTTTTCTTTCGCACATGTCTTTTTAAACAAATCGTTTTCATATGTTTCTTCGGGTGATGCCCAATTACTTACTTGTACGAAGTGTTGTCTTCCATCTAATTCAATAATGATTTTTAATTCTGGAATACAAAAGTCAAATGGTAGATATGTTTGTTTCTTACACCATTCTTGTTTGAATTGGCGTATGATGGAGGGATAGATTAGCTTGAGTGCATCGTATAGTTTTAGTTCGGTTTTGTTTTTACAATAGGGGCACCAACTTCCTGCAACTATACTATATAACACACAATCAAAACCATCCTTACATTTATCGCAATCAAACCAATATTTTATAGAGCTTTGTTTAAATACTGCTCTCGGTCTCATGACCCCATTTTTCTCGCTCCAAAATTCAGCCTTCTCATGCGATGCGAATGAATTGTCGAAGCAAATTACGCAATCCTGGTTTTCGCATAATTTTTGGTGTCTACAATAAGGGCACCATTGTCCACGTACTACACTATTTAATCCCTTATCAAAACTATGCTTACATTTATGACATTCGAATAAATATTTTGTATGAGAACTTTTAAATACGGCTCTCGGTTTTACGTCCCCATTTTCTTTACTCCAAAATTGCGCATTCTCGTGTGATGCAAATGACTTGTTAAAACATTGTATACATTCTAGATTTTCGCATATTTTTTTGTTGTTACAATAAGGACACCATGGTCCGCGCGCTATATTACTTAATATGCTCTCAAAATCATGATTACATTTATCACAATCAAACCAATATTTCGCATGACTTAGTTTAAATACATTTTGCGGGTCTTTCTCATTTTTTTTACTCCAATATTTTGCCTTTTCATGAGTTGCGAATGAACGCTCATATGATGGTAATCTGCTCATCTTAATATTATTATACTAATACGGTTTACGTCACAATCTTATCAATTTTTGGTTATATTAAATTCTATACGTTTTACTAATTTGTATTATTTCGGGTTCAAGATACCGATTGAAACTGGGGACACATATGCACTATAACACTCACTGAACTGATTTAGATACTTTGTATAAATATATACATAATATCATGCACGTACACGACATGTATTGTGAAGAACATAATAGATTACGGCCCGAAACGCCGTTATCTCCCCCCAAATATAATTGCAAACACTGTGGTAAGCGGAAAATATATGGGCATACAAATCCAAACCATGCGTCCAACCCATTTGGTTATTTGTATTTGGTCCCCGTATTGTGTGAGAATTGTTCGGTTCAGTTGCACAGATGTATGTGGTGTAGTTATCCGCCGGACTAAGTCGGGCGGTAGTTGTGATTGGGTAAGGACTGAATAAACATTATAATGACGTATATTATAATCCAATGGGAAATGTACATTCATGTTTCGCCAATCATAAATCATGCTTCCTTTGCAATGAACGATTTACAGAATATTATATTGTTTGTGCCAATTGTAAGAAAACGATGCATGATGAATGTGAATATACATTTAATCGACGAAACTATTGTGATTGTTGCCCCGCATGTGGAGAAGAAGCCCGTATATACTACAAATTCGATGTATGAAAGTGGGTCGGCGTGAAAATAATCCATATGTTGATTGAGTCACGACTTTTTTTGCATCCGCTCTATATATCGTCTGGAGACAAACATATATTTTTCGATTGAAAATTATTTGTAATGTTCATGTCTTCCGGATAATAATATTTATGCGTTTCATTATTTTCTCCAGTGATTTGCAGCGGGAAATGAATTATCCAATCTTCACTGTAAAACGCGTCTTTTACACCATTGCACATTTCAAATGCGCAATCAGCATCACCTCGCTCACTCATAACTGCCCACGAAGTGGGCGTTTTGAATGTGCAAAGGTGTAATATATATTTCATGAATTGTTGAATCCATGGCCCAACTAATCTACACCGGTCTTGTTCTGGTATAGATTGAAAAAAATCGTTGAAATTGTTTGCATGATTGTAATATTCAACCAATTCCGCCATTTCTTCTTCGCGCTTATTGAACAATGAAACAAACCGGCCAAACTGTATGTGCGTTTTATATTCATGATCATATAAAAATTCGGCCACCCGTTTTCGATATTGTCCATGTCTAACCTGATTTTTTTGGGTTGCATTGAAATAATATTCGTACCAGGTTTGGCCATTAAATACAATGGAAAAATAGTATAACGGAATTGGGTCGTCGTGAATCATGGGTTGTAATGGGTGGTTGTAATCGTCGTCTTTGCCTGCATATTCAATGTGGGATTTATCGTCAAAATTTATATGAGTAAGTGTTGGTATTTGCGTATACACATAATGTAATAATGTTTTTATCATATTGTACATGTAACCATTTGAAATGGACCACTCTTGTCCATCGTTGCGTAAAATTCGCATACTGGCGTCTATGTGTTCATTATTTTCAGTTATGATTGAAATCTGTAC